>Ga0123355_10003643_pt1 | contig 22191 bp, 20 predicted proteins | sample TergutEmb28metaG_3_FD_89872 | JGI IMG/M metagenome (GOLD analysis project Ga0123355, IMG submission 89872) | Embiratermes neotenicus P1 segment gut microbial communities from Petit-Saut dam, French Guiana - Emb289 P1 | ecosystem: Host-associated > Arthropoda: Insects > Digestive system > Gut ... | reverse complement strand
TTGCTATTTTGCAAAAAATACAGCTCTCCATGGGTATACCTCCGAAGATAAAAATTATTAAGACGGCTAGAGAAAAGCTTACACCAGCCATAATGCTCTAAAAACAATTCTCCCATTCTTACGCAAACAATGGCCTGCCAGTGCGATGCAATTAACCCCCGATATAGAAAGCCCTCCAATGGCATTTATGCCAGCAAATGAAAATACCCCTATAGCATTAACCCCACTTATAGATACAATGCCTATTGAGTTTATTCCCCCAATGGCGACAATTCCAACTGCATTTGCACCTATAGAAATAATACCGGAAGCATTAGGGTTTATATTGATAACACTTGATATAATTACGAGAAAATTACACAACAAGTTATGCATTGTATATCACCCCCAAGGCAATCAATCTATTTTCATAGCCTTTTCATTTTCTTGCACTCCTAAAGATTACAACCCAAGCTCCTGCTTACATTCCGCAAACGCTACTATGGCAATATCCAATTGCTCTATTGTATGTGCTGCAGAAACCTGACAGCGCACCCTAGCCCACCCTTTTGGCACAACTGGGTAAAAAAATCCAATGGCGTATATGCCCTTCTCCAGTAACTTTTCCGCCATTTTTTGCGCAAGAATTTCATCAAATAACATAACTGGTACAATGGGATGTTCACCATCTATAATTGTTAACCCAATATTTTTTATACCTTGACGGAAATATTCAGTATTTTTTTTCAGGCGTTTATTAAATTCCACGGAGTTAGACACCAGCTCCAAAACTTTAAGGCTACCGGAAGCAATAATAGGCGAAAGTGTATTGGAGAACAAATACGTCCTGGAACGTTGGCGTAATATGTCTATTATAGCCTTCTTGCCACTTGTGTATCCGCCAGAAGAGCCACCCAATGCTTTGCCTAAAGTACCCGTTAAAATGTCTACCCTGTCCATCAAGTTCCAATACTCATGTGTGCCTCTTAGGTTTTCGCCAATAACTCCTACCCCGTGGCTATCGTCTACAATTACTATAGCGTCATATTTATCTGCCAGGTCGCAAATAGCAGGCAAATTGGCAACTGTACCATCCATGGAGAAAACGCCGTCACAAACAATTGCTTTAATTCGGGCATCTTTTGCTGCTATAAGCTGAGCTTCCAAATCCGCCATGTTGTTATTCTTATAACGGTATCTTACCGCTTTACACAGGCGGACGCCGTCTATAATGCTAGCATGGTTTAACTCGTCGCTGATAATAGCATCTTGTACGGTTAAAATAGTTTCGAACAACCCGCCGTTAGCATCGTAGCAAGACGAATATAAAATCGTATCCTCTGTACAGAGGAACTCACTTAACTTTGCTTCGAGGTTTTTGTGTAACTCCTGCGTTCCGCAAATAAACCGCACAGAGGAAAGCCCGTAGCCCCATTTGTCAATCCCTTGTTTTGCAGCTTCCTTTACCTCGGCATTATTTGCAAGGCCAAGGTAATTGTTAGAGCACATGTTTATCAATTGCAACTTTTGTGTAGTATCTATCAATGGCGATTGTGGGGTTGTTATTATACGCTCGGTTTTCCACAAGCCAGATTGCTTAATATCATTGGTAACTTGCTGCCAATGTTTGTATGCAGTTTTCATAAACATTCTCCTATTTCCAATCCAAAATAACCTTGCCAGATTTCCCGCTACACATAAGTTCAAACGCTTTTTCGTACTCTGTATATGGGAAGCGGTGCGTTACAACTTTTGCAATTTCTTGCTCTAAGCCAGACTGCAAGAGAGCCGTCATTCTGTACCACGTGTCAAACATTTGCCGCCCGTAAATTCCTTTTAATGTAATGCTGTTAAATATCACTTTTCCCCAATTAATTTGTATATCTTGCGGTAAAATACCTAAAATTGCAATTTTACCGCCGTTAGCCATAACGTCTACCATGCCAGCAAAGGCACTCCCGTTACCGGACATTTCAAGCCCAACGTCAAAACCTTCCTTTATTAAGTCAAGGTCTGCCATGGCACTTTCAAGTGTTTGGTTGCGTACATCTACCGTAGTGGTTGCGCCAAGCTCCATTGCTAGCCGCAAACGTTCCGGGTTTATGTCGGAAACAACAATACTCCTTGCCCCGGCACGCTTTAAAATAGGAACGGACATAAGCCCAATAGGCCCTGCACCAGTTACAAGCACATCTTCACCCAGCACATTAAAAGTAAGTGCCGTATGAGTTGCATTGCCCAGTGGGTCGGAAATACTGTGAATATCTTCAGAAATACTAGTATCGCAGACCCAAAGGTTGCTGGCCGGAAACGATATATATTCTGCAAAAACTCCGTCCATATTTACCCCAATGCCAACGGTTTGGCGGCAGAGGTGCGGGTAACCCGTAATGCAATGGCGGCATTTGCCACATACAATATGTCCTTCGCCAGACACAATTTGCCCAACCTTAACATTTGTTACATACATACCAATTTCCACAACTTCGCCAACAAACTCATGGCCTATAATTTGCGGCGTAGAGATATTTTTTTGCGCCCAGCTATCCCAATTATATATGTGAATATCCGTACCACAAATGGCTGTTTTTCTGACTTTGATTAAAACTTGGTTGTGGTTGATTGTAGGAAAAGGAACTTCTTCTAGGGAAAGGCCATTTAGCGTGTTTGTCTTTTTTACGATTGCTTTTGTGGTTTTCATATGCAACTCTCCAATTAAATGTTTGCTATACACAAAATATATTGTGAATTATTCACATGATAGACCTGTCATTGGGTTTTTGTCAATACATTCCCAAGAACAATTGCGCTTTGCGGTGGCATAGTTAACTTCAACTCGCCCCCGCTTACATAATGAAGCTCATGAGGTTCAGAAAACAAATCTCTTCCTGTTACAATAAGTCCTAATAAGTGCCCGTCAAAAAATTCTACCTTCCAAACAGGGATGCTAGCTTCTATTGGCTTATCCCGGTTATTAATTGCTACAATAATTTTTTGATGCTCTTCCCATCGCCCGTACGATAAAAAGCCATAATCCATGTTAAGGAATTCTGCCGAGCCATGGCGGAGTACAGTATAATGTTTACGAATAGCCCCAAGAGACTTGTGTAAGTTTGTAAGCACAGCGTCCTCCATACCCCATGGAAAAGTACGGCGGTTGTCCGGGTCTGTCCAGCCTGCAAGGCCAGCTTCATCGCCATAATAAATTGTAGGCGCACCCGGCCATGTCATTTGAAAAACTATCGCTTCCATTAAAATATTTTTATTTATATGGGCTTCTGCAGCACGGGGACCAACTGTGTGGTGGCGGCCTATATTCCCGTTTGTGCGAGTTAAAAAACGTGAATGGTCGTGGTTAGAGAGCTGGTTCATGGATGTTTGCAATGCATGTATGTTTAAAAACGACATATGGTAACGCATAGAGCTTTCAAAGGTCCATTGGTTATTTTTTAGTTCTGGTATGGTTTGCTCGCTATGTTTGCTTACCCCTGTAAGAAACCATGAAATTGGCTCCATAAATGCATCATAGTTCATAACTGTGTCCCATTCTTTGCCATTTAGCCAAGGGGAAGGGTCGCCGTAATGTTCCGCTAAAATTATTGCTTGCGGGTTGGCCGTTTTTATAGTTTTGTAAAATTCTTGCCAAAATTTATGGTTCATTTCCGGGCTGCGTCCAAGGTCGGCGGCAACATCTAGCCTCCAGCCGTCTGCATTGTATGGTGGTGACACCCATTTTTTACCTACCGATAAAATATAGTCAAATAGTTCTTGCGAATCTTCATAATTAAGTTTCGGATGGTTCAAATTATCCCACCAGCCATAATAAGCGCTGTTATTTGGCCAACTATCGCCATGCCACATAAAATAGTCGTGATACGGGCTATCTTTGGAGTGGTACGCCCCAACAGTTTCAGACGAGTTATAAAACCCTCCATAATCCATCCATTTATTAAAACAGCCGCAGTGGTTAAACACTCCGTCCAATATTACTTTAATCCCATTATCGTGGGCTTTTTTTATCAGGTCTGCCATTAATGCATTACTAGCTTCCAGGTTAGCTTTACTGGTTGTACGTATTTTGTATTTTGTTGCGTACTTATTATCTACCTTTTCGAAGCGTAGCACTTCGCCGCCGTCTTCCACTATTACGCCGAAATGTGGGTCCACGTAGTCGTAATCTTGTATGTCGTATTTATGGCTGCTTGGGGATACAAGAATTGGGTTTAAGTAGATAGCTTCTACGCCCAATTCTCTTAGATATTCTATTTTGTCCATTACGCCTTTTAAGTCGCCACCGTAAAAATTACAGAAATCCCCTACAGTTATGTCGCTACCCCATGGCAAAGCTTTTGGAGTAGTACGGAGGTATGTGTATTCGTGACTTACTACGTCGTTTGTAGGGTCGCCATTGTAAAAACGATCTACAAGAATCTGGTACATTAGTGCGCCTTTTGCCCAATCTGGGGTTTTTAGTCCAGGGATTAGACGAAAGTTGTAGTGTTGGTCTAAGTTATCTTGCAGGCCTTGTTTGTTGTAATAAAAAATTTGCCCGTTGTATACGATTGTATAAAAATAACGGGTTGCTTCCTGTGGGGTTTCTGCATTTACTGTAAAATAGTCAAAAACATCATTTCTAACACTCCGCACCATTTGGTAAACAGAACTTAGTGTATCTTCAAAGTGTAGCCTAACTTCACAATCTGTATTTGCGGCAACGCGTAGTTTTAATGTTATGGTATCGCCGGGGTTAGGGTCGTATGGGGTTACAAATTGCCTCGTTTCGTCGGAAAATATTGCGTCCTTATTAAGGTCTTGCAAGCTCATTGTTGATGTTCCACCTATCAGCCAGATTATTTTTTACATGTGGTTACTCTCCGTAACCGTTTCACTTTTTCGTATTACAACTCACTATCCAAAAGTATATCACGCAACCCATAACAATGCATAGCTAATCTTAGACACATTCTTAGACATATTCTTAGACTAAGTCTTGCAATTGTGTGTATTAAAATGCTAGAATATAAGACGTGGAAAATAAAAGTATATGAATATGAAAGAGGAAAACAAAATGCTAAACAAAAAAACTATCAACGACATTAACGTAAAAGGCAAACGTGTACTTGTACGTTGCGACTTTAACGTACCGCTACAAGATGGCAAGATTACGGACGAAAACCGGATTATTGCAGCACTGCCAACACTAAAAAAGCTAATCGCAGACGGTGGCAGGTTAGTGCTATGTTCCCATTTAGGCAAACCAAAAGGCCCAGACGCAAGTGCAACTCTTGCACCTGTGGCAGAGGCATTATCTGCACACCTTGGCCAAACCGTTAAATTTTTGGCAGATGACACTGTTGTTAGCGATGCTGTACGCACAGCAATTAACGAAATGAAAGATGGCGAAGTGGCACTGCTTCAAAACACCCGCTTCCGTGCAGAAGAAACAAAAAATGCAGAGGCGTTCTCTAAAGATTTAGCTTCTATTGCAGATATATATGTAAACGATGCCTTTGGCACTGCCCACCGTGCGCACTGCTCTACAGTTGGTGTAACCAACTTTGTGAGCACTTCCGCCGTGGGTTTTTTAATGGAAAAAGAATTGCAGTTTTTAGGCACAGCAGTAGAAAACCCAGTACGACCGTTTGTTGCGATTTTAGGCGGCGCAAAAGTTTCGGACAAGATTATGGTAATAAGAAAATTACTGGACAAAGTAGACAAGCTGATAATTGGCGGCGGTATGGCCTATACATTCTTTGCAGCAAACGGCCACGGTGTTGGCACATCTCTGCTTGAAAAAGATAGGATTGACGAAGCAAAAGAAATTATGGCTCTGGCAAAAGAAAAAGGCGTGGAATTGCTGCTTCCTATAGACACAGTTGTGGCAGTGGGCTTTGGGCCGGATGTAGAGCATAAAACAGTTCCTTCAAATTCAATTGAAGAAGGATGGGGCGGCCTTGATATTGGCGAAAAAACCCGTGAACTATTCTGCAATGCGTTAAAAGACGCAAAAACTGTAATTTGGAACGGCCCAATGGGCGTATTCGAGTTCCCTAATTTTGCAAAGGGTACACTTGCACTTGCGGTAGAACTTGCAAGCCTTAACGCCACAACAATTATTGGCGGCGGCGACAGTGCAGCGGCTGTAAACCAGCTTGGATATGGCGACAAAATGAGCCATATTTCCACTGGCGGCGGCGCATCTTTAGAATTTTTAGAAGGTAAAGAACTGCCAGGTGTTATTGCAGTTAACAATAAATAATTCAGTTGGTAACAGATTGTTACCAACTGAAAACAATTATAGGAGATCGATTTCATGCGTAAAAAAATAATAGCAGGAAACTGGAAAATGAACAAAACACCTGTCGAAGCAGTGGAATTTGTAAAAGAAAACAAATCCCGTTTCGACTGCACCAACGTTGAGGTAGTGTTGTGCGTGCCATATGTAAGTCTGCAAGCAGTACAAGATGAGCTAAAAGGCACAAACATTAAAGTAGGTGCGCAAAACATGCACTACATGGACGAAGGCGCATACACAGCAGAAATATCCGGTGCAATGTTAAGCGATATGAAGATACCATATGTAATAATCGGCCATTCCGAACGACGGGAGCGTTTTAGCGAAAGTGACACAACCGTTAACCTAAAAACCCTAAAAGCCATGGAGCATAGCCTAATACCAATCATATGCGTTGGTGAATCTCAAAGACAGCGCAAAGAAAAACGTACAGAAGGCGTTTTGCGCAAACAAGTAACATTTGCGCTGGACGAGCTTTCTCCTGTGCAAGTAGCAGACGTTGTTATAGCCTACGAGCCTATTTGGGCAATTGGCACAGGAGAAACCGCAACAACACAGCAAGCAGAAGAAGCATGTGCTATAATTCGTGAGCAAATACGCAAAGATTTTGGCCAGGAAGCTGCCAGCAAAGTACGTATTTTGTACGGCGGCAGTGTTACCCCTGCAAATGCGGCAGAGCTTTTTGCCATGCCAAATATCGACGGCGGTTTAGTAGGCGGCGCAAGTGTTGTTCCGTCATTTGAAAAGGTGATACACTTCTAGTACTTCAACAAGACAAGGAGCTTGACTTTGGATAAAGAGACACTAGTATTAATGATTTTAGACGGCTACGGCCTTGCCGACGAAAAAGAACACTGCGCCATTAACCTAGCAGAAACCCCACATTTGGACTGGCTTTTCGATAAGTTCCCATTCCAACCCGGTGCCGCAAGTGGCATGGATGTTGGTTTACCAGACGGGCAAATGGGCAATTCTGAAGTGGGTCACACAAATATTGGTGCCGGGCGAGTTGTGTATCAAGAGCTTACCCGTATTACAAAATCTATTGAAGATGGCGACTTTTTTGGGAACCCAGCCTTGCTTGGCGCAATAGAAAATGTGAAAAAGAACAACACCGCCCTTCACCTTATGGGGTTGCTATCTGACGGTGGAGTTCATAGCCACAATACCCATTTGTACGGGCTGCTAAAGCTTGCAAAGCAAAATGGGCTGTCTAAAGTTTATGTGCATGCATTTTTAGACGGACGAGACACACCGCCTACATCTGGCAAGGGATATCTTGCAGAGCTTGAAGAAAAAATGGCGGAACTTGGCGTTGGTATAATAGCAACAATTACCGGACGATACTATGCCATGGATAGAGACAACCGCTGGGAACGTGTGCAACAAGCATATAATGTATTAACGGAAAGTGCTTTGCCAACAACAAGATTGTCGAGTAATGAGTATCTGGAACTTAGGTTCCATAGTTCTGTACAGGAATGCATAAATGATTCCTATGAGTCCGGGATAACAGACGAATTTGTAAAGCCCTCTGTCATTCAACACAGTGATGAAAACGACAAGCTTATTTACACCAACATTCAAGCAAATGATTCCGTTATATTCTTCAACTTCCGCCCAGACCGTGCCCGTGAAATCACCCGTGCTTTCTGCGACCCAGCGTTTGATGGATTCCCTCGCAAAGAGCTACTACCAATTTACTACGCCTGCTTTACAGACTATGACCCTACAGTTACAGGCAAGCACGTGGCTTTCCATGCGCAATCTATGAACAATACACTGGGGCAATATATATCTGAAAAAGGCCTAACTCAATTACGCCTTGCAGAAACCACAAAATACGCCCACGTAACTTACTTTTTTAACGGCGGTGTAGAGCCACCTTACCCTGGCGAAGACCGCTCTCTGGTAGACACCCCAGACGTTTCCACATTCGACCTAAAACCGGAAATGAGTGCGCCGGAAATTACAGATAAGTTACTGGAAGCCATAAAGTCCGAAAAATATGACTTAATTGTAGTAAACTTTGCCAACCCGGATATGGTTGGCCACACCGGCAATATGCAAGCCACAATTTCTGCAATAGAAACAATAGACACCTGCGTAGCCCGCACAATGACCACATTAATGGAAACAGGCGCACGAATGTTGCTATGTGCAGACCATGGCAATGCCGATAAAATGCACGACGCAACAACAGGCGACGCATTTACCGCTCACACAACAAATCCGGTACCTTTTGCACTATTTAACTGCATTGGCTACGACCTAAAACCAGGCGGCCGCTTGGCAGACATTGCACCAACTATACTGGAGCTCTTAGAACTACCAAAACCACCGGAAATGACCGGCGAATCGCTACTAATCGGTAAGTAATTAAAATTTTATATATTCGGGAGGAAAAAATGTTAAAAACATTCATCGAAATTGTAGAAGTACACGGCCGTGAGATAATGGACTCACGCGGTAACCCTACCGTAGAGGTAGAAGTTGTAGTAGAAGACGAAGAAGGTAAGCTTTACACCGCTATAGCCGCAGTGCCATCAGGTGCATCCACAGGCGCATTTGAAGCAGTAGAACTGCGTGATGGCGGCGACCGTTACATGGGTCTTGGCGTAGAAAAAGCTGTAGACAATGTAAACGACATTATCGCAGACGAAATTTGCGGCATGAACGCATTAGACCAAGTTGGAATAGATAACAAAATGATCGAACTTGACGGCACACCAAACAAAGCCCGTCTTGGCGCAAACGCAATCCTTGGTGTATCTATGGCTGTAGCAAAAGCTGCTGCTGCTGCGCTTCGTATGCCTTTGTACCAATACCTTGGCGGCTTTAATGCCAAGCAACTTCCTGTTCCTATGATGAACATCCTAAACGGCGGTAAACATGCAGACAACACTGTAGACTTCCAAGAATTTATGATTATGCCTGTTGGCGCATGCTGCTTTAAAGAAGCTCTGCGTTGGTGTGCAGAAATTTATCATAACCTTAAAAAATTGCTTAAAGCTCGTGGCCTTGCAACAGCAATTGGCGACGAAGGCGGTTTTGCACCAGACCTTGCAACCCCAGACGAAGTTATCGAGCTTATCTTAGAAGCCGTAAAAGCAGCAGGATACGAGCCGGGTGCAGACATTCGCATTGCCCTAGACGTTGCCGCAACAGAGCTATATGGCGACGCTAAGAAAAACGGCAAAGAAGGCATGTACTACTTCGAAGGCGAAAGCAAAATGACCGGCAAAGAAGTATACCGCACCGCAGAAGAAATGGTTGACATGTATGAAGCATTGGCAAATAAATACCCAATCATATCTGTAGAAGACGGCCTAGATGAAGACGACTGGGCAGGCTGGAAGCTTATGACCGAACGCTTGGGCAACAAGCTACAAATCGTAGGCGACGACCTTTTTGTAACCAACCCAGAGCGTTTACAAAAAGGCGTAGACACTGACACTGCAAACTCTATCCTAGTAAAAGTAAACCAAATTGGTACACTTACAGAAACATTTGAAGCTATGAAGCTCGCACACCGCAACAACATGACCACAGTTATCAGCCATCGCTCTGGCGAAACAGAAGACGCAACCATTGCAGATATTTGCGTAGCTGTAAACGCCGGCCAAATCAAAACAGGCGCACCTGCCCGTAGCGACAGGGTTGCAAAGTACAACCAGCTTCTTCGTATTGAAGAGGAATTGGATGAAGTTGCAGAATATCCTGGACTTGAGGCTTGGTTTAATTTAAAAAACAAGTAGCAAAAACTTCAACTGGTCGGATTTTGGAGCTGTTGACAAACTACCAATGCATGAAAAGCAGCAACGCAATTATGTGGCCTTGCGGGGTGCATTTTTGAAAAAAATGCACTTTGTCAACAGCCCCATTTTCGGATCAGTTGAAATTCTTATTATATAATGAATGCGGGCTTGCAAATTTGCAGGCCCGCATTTTTTAGAATTTCTTAATATACGTATGCTGATGCAAGTACTTCTCCTTGGTAGCCAATCCGCCGCGTATATGCCGCTCAGACTTGTTTACTTCCAAAACCCGCCGTGCTTCACCTGCTAAGTTGGGGTTAATCTTGATTAACCTCTCTGTTACATCTTTATGTACAGTAGACTTACTAATGCCAAACTTTTTGGCAGTCTCTCTCACAGTTGCATTAGAATTAATAATAAAATTGGCTACTTCTACGGCCCTCTCTTCGATATAAGTCTTCAAGAAATGGCCCTCCCTTTAAATATCGTTAGGAAAATATATGAAGGGATGTTTAAGGTTAGAACTAAATTAATGTACAATGTTAGAAAAGACTATTTTGTGAGGGGAAACGTCATGCTTATAAACGGAACAAGAGTTAAATAGGACACCATTGCACATGACCAGTTAAAGTACATAGCAAGCGATATGAACCTGCCGGGTTAAGTAATAGCACAAGAATTTGACGCTGCTGTTTTCAATGTACGATACAAAAGAAGAAAGTTTTACTTAACCATGGTTGATTTAATCCAAAACATCTCAAGGCTTTGCCTTGGTCTGTTTTAAAGCAGTTCACTATAAAATATGCTATGAACGGTAAATGGGCAAAGTACAAGTTAGCACTTTCTATTTTAGTATGGAAACAAGTGAAAGGTGTCCTACTGGTGAGTAAATATTATATCGTCGGCTCATCCTCACATTTCCCTATATCACTAACTTTAGGCAAATTTCTGATATGAGCGGAAAAACATAAAAGCACACCTATAATAATATAGGTCCCACCTTGAATAAAAAACACCGTATCTATATACAAGAGTCTTCCCATAATACCGCCTACAAGCGCACCTATTGCAGCGGCAATGGCACTCATGCTTCTGCTTACTGTGTAAACCCTACTGATAAGATCTTTTGGGGGGAGTTTTTGTACTATGATTTGATAAAAAATGCCGATTACAGCACCAAGGCCGGTATACATCAAATACATTAAAGTCGCCCTTCTGAAATTATCTTCTAAAATATTGATAAAAATAATTCGTGTCATGCCAGCAAAAATAAGGCTCGCTGCTAATATCATCCATAATTTGTATTTAGACTCTGTTACCCTACATATATACGAACCAATAATACTGCCCGTTAGAGCAAGAAACGAAAGCAGCATATAGCTAGAAGCGTCCCCTAAACGTACCTCTATAAGCATGGGAAAGTTAACATGAGCAATATTGCCAAAGAAGCTTAATGATACCACAGCAATAGTAAGAAACAGCATTGCTTCTTTTTTTATGAACGAAAACCCTTCTCCCAGCTCGGATATATACGCCTTTAATGCAGTTTTACTCTCTTTTGCAACAACTTCAATAGGCTCTTTGTATTGAACAAATAATGCAAATAGCGTAGAAAAAAACAATAATGCAGAATTTACGCTATAAAACTGCGTGAATTCAAGCTCCCCAGCAGACATTGCCATAAGTGTTAAGCCAAGTCCAAGTCCACCTGCGATACCGGCAATGTTCATAGCAACATTTGCTCTTACTAAATCTTCACTATCCACCACTCTTGGTAATAGAGCAGTAAATGCTGGGTTACCAAACATTGTTGCAATAGAAAAAATAAAAATAGCAAGAAAAAAGAACCAAGGGCCGATGTATAAAAACATGTATGCTATTAATACAAGTGTAACTACACAAAATTTAATAAATTCAACTACTCTAAGCACCTTTGCTTTGTTCCATCTGTCCACAAGAGGACCTACTAAAAAACTCATAATAAGTGGGGCACCAAACATGAACCCCGCAATACCTGTATATATTGTGTTTTGATATATTGCATGAAGTGCCCACATCATAAAAATACTAAACATGCCTTGCCCAATGCCACTGAAAGTTGAAAACATCAAAAGGCTGCGGAAATTACGGTTTTGCAGAAATAGTTTAATCATCATAGTTCATCCTCTAATTTCTTTATACATTCTTCTGCCCATTGTAAAAGTGCTTTGGCCTGGAAGACACCATAGGCATGTGTCATTTCCCAAAACAGCCCTTCTTTTTCACCATCATCAGGCCTGGCAGTTTTGTAGTTGTTAATTTTCTCTTGCATTTCTTTTACCCTTACTTCCAAACCGTAAATACACCCATTGCGCAGGGCTTTAAAGCGCTCTAAAACTACTTCTGGTGCGCTTGCTCCAAAAAATACATGTAATAAAAAAGGGTCGTGATAGGTTTGACGCATTGGGCCGGGTTCGTGCATGTACTTTTCAAACGCACTAAGGCCTTCATCTGTTATAGAATAAACTCGTTTGTTGGGTTTACCTTCTTGCATAATGCGGCTTGAAGTTACCCAGCCTTTTTCCTCCATGCGATTTAGTTCACGATATATTTGGCTCGCAGGAGCGTTCCAGAAATTATTAAGTGAAGCTTCAAATAACTTGGCTAGGTCGTATCCGGTGTTGCTTCGGTATTTCAGTAAGCCAAGAAGTCCAAACTGTAAAGACATTATAATCACCTCGCTGTATATTGTGCTTGTATTATATTCACTTGGGAGAGTATTGTCAAATAGTAATTAGCTAAAGTGTCCTGCAGTACGATACAAAAAAGTGGCAAAGCCGCTTTCTTATGTGCTAGGAAACTGCTCTGCATTTTCCTAGCCGTGCCTTGCGGCACGGTGCTTCACGACTGCATGAAAAAAAGCGGCAGAGCCGCTTTCTTGTGCAGGCTGTAGCGAAATTTGTAAATCAATTTCCTGTATAAAATAAGACCTCTGTAAATGTAATGTTCACGTAGGTTTTATTAGACTTCTACGGAAACGGGAGAAAGTACGGCCATATCCCTCCCCCGCTTGTTCGTGTTGAACGAACGTTATATAATTGAGATATAGTTATATGTATTGATATTTAGAAGAAGTTAACCAACATATAAGGAGCAAGTATATCATGGTAAAATGGTGCAAAAAAGTCCCGCAAAAGTTAATCCTGCAACTATATAACCAAAGCATATCTGGCATAAATGACAACGAACTGGCAGACGAAGTAGGCTGGGCGTTATATGCACGTTGCGAAAGCATTATCTCCGTAACAAATGGATACGAAAAAGAAGTTTTGGTCTGCCCCAGTTTGTGCGGTGCAAATGTCAAACTGGTGGAAAACATATTCAACTGCCCGTGCGGTTTCTATGCTACATGGGAAGATTTTCGTGTGTCGTACAAAGGTAAGCAGCTTTACGCTGCCAATGCACTACCCATTTTTATAGACTTTCATAAAAACTTCCCAAGAGCTAAGACGTATGGCGAAAAATTGATTTGTATTGATATTCTCATACATTCGTTTCATGTAAGAAATTCATATCACAGAGAGCTTAGTAGCACTGATATAGAAAATGAAAACGTAGCACTAAACCGTCCTACCGGTGCAAATTTAATTGAAGGCTCGCTTAAAGATGTAATTTTGTTTCTTGATAATCTTTCAGCCATTCCTAATTCCCAGGAAAAGGAACGTTGGAGGAAGGTTATAACTAGGGCAAACGGCGGAGATGTGTTAAATTCATTCAACAGTTCCGGTTAAAAAAAACTTTGCAAAAGAACAAGGCGCATTAATTCGCCAATAGCTTGTCCGTGTACTTTAAGATACCGATACAAAAAATCTTATCGCACTTTTTAAGAAGCTAGCTAAATATGTAGCCAAAGAAGTTGTAAAATTTGATACGGCATTATCGCTACAGCAAGCCCAGCATAGTTTCGAAAGCGATTATATTAAGTTGACGGCCTGTTTAATTGTTATAATGATGCGACAGCAGTGGAGTAGAGCTGTGTATTATAATTCAACTGCAAAACCGTCCAGATGAATAACGCAGACAGAAAAGCTGCCTGCCTGCGCATTTTCGGGTTAAATGAATTAACTATAGCAAAAAATGCTACTACAAGCGGTTGAAAATTGCCCCTACAAATGCCATAGAAATAGGCTTTTGTAAGGGCAATTTCATTTTAATCTCACATATAAAAATAATCATTCAGCTTCTCTACCGTAAGCTGCTGCCGTTCTTCTCCTTTAATGTCTAGCACGATTTTCCCATCATTAAACATCATTGTGCGGTTGCCCATTTCCAATGCGTCGGCCATATGGTGGGTTATCATTATCGTCGTAATATTTTCTTGGGCAATAATTTCTTTTGTTAATTTCAAGACCTTCTCCCCAGTGGCTGGGTCTAATGCGGCAGTGTGTTCGTCTAGCATTAGCAGGGTAGGGGTGCATAATGTTGCCATCAATAGGGTTACTGCTTGGCGCTGGCCACCAGATAGTAGCCCCATTTTTGTTTTTAGGCGGTCTTCCAGCCCAAGGTCTAAAAGTGCAAGTTTTTCCCGAAATGTATTAAGCAACTTTTTGCCAATGCCAATGCGAAAAGGTGCACGAGTGGCTCGCCCGTATGCAAGGGCTAAATTTTCTGCAATGGTCATGTTAGGTGCGGTGCCTTTCATTGGGTCTTGAAACAAGCGGCCTATATTGCGGGCTCGTTTATACTCTGGCAAGAATGTTATGTCCTTGCTGTCTAGGGAGATGCGACCAGAGTCTGTAAGAAACACACCGGAAATCGCATTTAGCAGCGTAGATTTTCCTGCACCGTTACCACCAATTAAAGTTACAAACTCACCTTCTTCTATTACAAAAGATACATTGTCTAGGGCTGTACGTTGGTTTGGTGTGCCCCTATTAAAAGTTTTGGATACATTTGTAAATGATAGCATTACAATGCCCTCCTTTTAAGCCGGAATACTGTCCAACGTTCTTTTATTGCCGGCAGGGAAATTGCAGCTATTACAATGGTGGCGGAAACTGCCCGCAAGTTACCTTGGTTTATACGGAAGCTAAGCGCAAAGGCCAGAATAATTCTGTAGATTACAGCACCTGTGGCAATGGCACAAATGTTCCATATTACGGTGCGGCGTCCAAAAATAGCTTCCCCAATTATAAGGGATGCAAGTGCTACAACCACCATGCCAACCCCCATATTAAGGTCTGCAAAGCCTTGATATTGGGCAATTAATGCGCCGCACAGTGCCGCCAAAGCGTTACCAATTGCCAAACCAATGGTTTTTGTAAAAGTAGAATTAATGGAGGAAGCACGAACCATTTCCTCGTTATCACCAGTGGCACGTACGGAGAGCCCCAAGCGGGTATGGAAGAAGATTGCAAGTGCAGTGCCCATTAGGACGGTAACAATTAGCGGCAAAAGCCACCGCCACATTCTGTCATACCCGGTTGCGGAAGCCAACATTGTGAATAATGTCTCTTCCCGCAAAAGCGGGATATTCGATCGGCCGCTCATTACATGCAGATTAACAGAGTACATGGCGGTCATGGTAAGTATACCCGCCAAAATTGGCTGGATTTTTAACTTTGTTTGCAAAAACGCTGTAACCACACCCGCACCGGCACCACATAAGGCCGCAACGGGAAGCCCCAAAAGGGGTTGCCCGTTAACTATAAATATGGCGGAAATTGCTGCTCCGACTGTAAAACTACCTTCGATTGTTAAGTCTGGGATATTCAAAATACGGTAAGCTACAAAAATGCCCATTGCAAGTATTGCGAACATGATTCCCAACTCAACAGCTCCTGTAAATGCGATTAGCGACATGGGTGTGGCCTCCTATGGATAAATTTCAACATAATCGCCTAGGCCCTCCAGGTTTATGCCAATTGCGTTTGCGGTATTGCGGTTAACTATCATGCGGAATTCCTGCATTACTACAACGGGTGTGTCTGCAACTAATGCTCCACCCAGTATGCGGGATACCATTCTTGCGGTTTCCGCACCCAGAATAGAGTAGTCTATACCCACTGTTGCCAAGCCGCCATCTAAAACCATGGAATCTGCCCCAGTGAAAATTGGCAGGCCTGCGTCTATTGCAACTTGCGCATAAATTGGCATTGCTGCTGCAACGGTATTGTCTGTTGGCGTGAAAAATGCGTCTACATGCCCAACTAACGATAGTGCCGCTTGCTGAACGTCTCCGGTGCCGGCAACTGTGGCTTCGCGGTAGCTAAGTCCACGTTCTACTAAAAGAGTTTTTGCATTGTTAATTGCTGCTACAGAGTTCACTTCCCCTAAGTTATACACAAGCCCGAAGGTTTGTATGTGAGGTGCCAGTTCGTATGCAAAGTCGAATATCGCTTCCAACGGAAGAGCGTCTGAAGTGCCGGTAACATTTGCGTCCGGTTGCTGTAAGGACGGTACAAGTCCTGCTGCCACTGGGTCGGAAGCTGCAGCGAAAATAACTGGGATATCGCTGGTAGTTGCTGCCGCTGCTATTGCTGCTGGCGTTGCAATTGCGAGTATAAGGTCAACTTCGTTGCCTACGAAAATTTGGGCAATGGATGTTAATGTGGTCATGTCTGCGCCAACGCCGTTGCGGTGGTCAAAAACAACGTCTGTGTAGCCAAGGGCTAGCATTTCTTCTATAAAAGATTCACGAATAAGGTCTAGGGAGGGGTGCTCCATCATTTGTAGGATACCTATTGTTATTTGGCCGTCATCGTTTCTGCCAGTGCAGGATGTTAGAGTTATTGCTATCGTTATTAGGCATACAGCTATTAGTAATAATTTTTTCATGTGAACTCTCCTTTGATTTTTTAGTTTTGGTTGCACTGCGGTAATAACAAAGCAGCTTTACCGCATTAGGCACAGCGAGCAAAGCGAACGTCTCCCATGCCGCCTTTGTTTCCCGAAATTTGTGAAGCACCGCAGTGTGAGCGCGGGGACAGGAAACTAAGAATGCAGTTTCCTGACATATAAAAAATCATCCCTCCTCGACAAAAATAATGTCAAGGACGGATGATTGAATAATTTTAATTAATCGAATCAGACCGCGGTGCCACCTTGATTCATAAGTGAAAAACACTTATGCCCTCTACGGGTGCTATCACACCCTGCGCAACTAACGTATGCACTTACGTCATGAGCTACTAAGCATAAAATGCCTTTCAACATGCCCTCTGCGACCCATTTAACAATCCGCACTTCCTGCTTGGCTCTCAGCACTGACACTACATCTAGCATCTCCAAACTCTCTGTATGGCGCAAAACTGTTTTTACTCTCGCTTCAACGGTTTACATATTTTATTATTGGGGATGTTACAGGATGGAATAGAAATTGTCAAGTGTTTTTTTTATTAATTTTATTCAAATTTATACTGCCATCTAGGTTTTGTATGAATATACACAGTAATAGCCTTTTGTGCACAGCTATTAACACAGCGGTAGCAAATAGTACAGTTATTCAGATGCTGTATCTGGTTTTCATTATTAACCAAGTTTTTCATAGGGCAAATTTTGATGCATTTATTGCAGGCAGTACAACTTGGGTGGATTCGCACGCCATTTTGTATTTTTTTCTCAAGCCTGTGCGGGATAATGTCTTTTGTGCTTTTTTGCCATATCTTCCCTTGTATGCACCCCACTAGCTTTGACCACTTAGAAAAACCTCGCTTCTTTATTATATTGTTGTTGATGTTGTCACATATTGTATTCATTTTTGCTTCGGCTTTACTTATATATTTTTGTTTGGATTTTTCGCTTGGTTTCCACAAGTTGAATACAGGAATATTCCCCATATTCTGCTGCATATTAAAATGCTCGGCATAAATAATTTCGATTGTGCCGGTTTCAAACATGTCTGCAAAAACCCTTGCACCATCACCTGAAAAGAGCATCTGCGTAACTAAAATGATAATCTTCTTACCATGTAAATTGTCCATATACCTATGTGTAAATTCTCTCATAATTCTGGGAACTCTTGAACAGTATATTGGATAACAAAAAGTAATTATGTCGTGCGCATTAATTTCATTTGCAAAATCTATAGTGGCTTCAATGGAAAAACATTTTGAGTCTGTTTTACTACAAAATAACTCTGCGAGATATTTTGTATTACCTGTCCCGGAAAAATATAGTGTTAGCATACGCCTCTCTCCTGACCTCAACATTGTGTTTATCTACATTAGAGATTATAGTAGACATATGTAAGTATAACAATAATCACTGTCAGTTGAATATGTCTTTTAACAGACACATCACCTTGATTATGTTGGATATGGAGGATTTTTTATGTACAATCAAGAAGACAGGCGCATAAGGAAGACAAAAAAAGCCCTAAGAAATGAGCTAATTGAACTTCTGAATGAAAAAAATATACAAAACATAACGGTAAAAGAGCTAACAGATAAGGCCGATATTCACAGGTCTACGTTTTATGCTAATTTTAAAGATGTGTACGACCTGTACAGCCATATGGAGGATACAGTTATTCAAGAGATAAAGGATCTTGTTTCGATAGACTATACTTTTAAACCAACGGCATTCTTTCATAGCTTACTTAGTTATGTTAATGAAAACAGGCAAATATCACGCCTATTTTTGAGCGGAAATATCGGTACAGCTTTTTTTGAGCAACTTACGGAGATGTTTAAGGATGCTTGCATCGAATGCTGGTGTAAAGAGCATAATGTGACAAACATCTCCGATGAAATGAGTCATTACGTTCAATTTTGCTTTTCCGGTGGGCTTGGAGTTATTGGAATGTGGGTTGCAGAGGGTTTTCAATATCCAATAGAGGCATTAGCAAAAATATTATCAGATATCGACTCTAATGTTGGAAAGATTATTGGGGAAAAGTTAAAATAATACTCTAACACCCCCATTTGATTTTAGCTGGGTTAGGCTCATTTTCAACCATAATTTCTGTAAAAGAATCTTGCATTTTCAAGCATTCTTCTATCGCAGCTTTCTCTAATTCTTCCCATGGGGCGTCTAACCCTTTTTTGCTGTATGCAAGTGTTAACCCGCCATAAAACGCAATGGCGATAGACCCTGCTGGGTTATGAACAGTACTTGCTGCAACATCAATTGTGCGTGCAGCTCCTTGGGCTATATGCTTGCCTTCTGCTTCTTGGGCGGCTGTACGGCATGCCATAATTTTTTTCTTGACTTCTGCCAATGGCAGCGCACCAACTAAGTGGCCCATGGAGGCCGCAAGAGCGGCGATAGGGCGGTTATCTGCCGGGAATTCTTTATTCCATAGCGGCAGTATGTGAGTTGATGCGTAGTCGATACACCACATTGCAATTGTTCCTGTGCTTTGAGTTTCGATAAGACGCATGAAAGATTGGATGTAGTCTGCGTTTGGGTCGGTTAGCATTTTTCGTAACTTTGGCATTGTAAATCCCCCTATGTGGTTTATTGGTATACACCGACAATGTACCATATTTGATAGCTTGCGTCAAATTGTTTATGAAATTGTTGCATGTTCAAATAAAAGGAGCTGTCTCGTTAATACGAAATAATTTGAGTTGTTACACTAACTCTGGTAAAATTGCAAGAAATAAGTAAGGAGGCGTCTTATGAAAAAAACCATAACATTTGGCGAGCTAATGCTACGCCTTGCCCCGCCAGGCTACGAGCGTTTTACAGGGTGTAGCGAACTTGGCGCAACTTATGGCGGTGGGGAGGCCAATGTGGCCGTATCACTGGCAAATTTCGGCTTGGATACCGCATTTGTCACAAAACTGCCCAAGCATGACATTGGCCAGGCGGCAGTAAATTCTTTGCGCCGGTTTGGTGTGGATACAAGCAAGATAGTACGCGGCGGGGAGCGTGTGGGCATTTACTTCCTGGAAAAAGGTTCTAACCAGCGTGCTTCCAAGGTTATTTACGACCGTGCCTACTCTGCAATTGCAATGGCCAAGCCGTCCGATTTCAACTGGGATGCCATTTTTGACGGAGTAGGATGGTTCCATTTTACAGGTATAACTCCGGCCTTGGGTCAAGGTGTTGCAGATATTTGCTTGGATGCGTTAAAGGCCGCAAAGGCAAAGGGAATTACAATAAGCTGCGACCTTAACTACCGTAAAAACTTGTGGACAAAGGCAGAGGCGAAAGAGACCATGTCTAAATTAATCACATATGTAGACGTTTGTATTGCTAATGAAGAAGACGCTTCCGACGTTTTTGGCATTACATCTGAAGGTACAGACGTTACAAGCGGGCATTTAAACCACGATGGCTACATTTCTGTGGCTCGCCAAATAGTGGAAAAGTTTGGGCTTAAATACGTGGCAATTACCCTGCGGGAATCACATTCGGCTAACCACAACGATTGGTCTGCAATGTTATATGATGGTGCAGCAAAGGAATCGATGTTCTCTAAAAAATACGAAATAAAAAATATCGTAGACCGTGTTGGCGGTGGCGACAGTTTTGGCGGTGGGTTGATATATGGGTTTTTGACGGGCATGGACAAGCAAACAACGTTGGAGTTTGCAGTAGCTGCAAGTTGTTTAAAGCATACGGTTGAGGGCGATTTTAACATGGTTAGCGTTGCGGAAGTAACAAACTTACTTGGCGGAGATGGTAGCGGCCGAGTGCAGAGGTAATAGGACATTGTTTCAAATCTATATCACACTGCGAAATGATAAAAATGAATAGACAGCAGAGTGAAAAAGCTATCAGGCGCAAATATGGACATAGATATTAACGTTTACCTTTCGGAGACTCTCTATGTCCTTGGAATATAGCTGATAAAACCAGCGAACACAAATGTGCTGTCTAAAAATACTTCGATATGCAAATATTTTTGCGAGGTACAGTTTTGAGATAATGTGTTTTACAGTTCTCACCCAAATACATCTGTGCTGAATTTTGGGTCAGGGTTTTATACCACACCTAATTAAAGAGCAAGTCGTTAGCTGGGTAATGCGGTTTAAACGTAAACGAAACCAGTCTGTAATAGATCGCTATCTGAAATCCACATCTTCCGAGGTATTGTAAGAACCTGTGTTACAGAAAGGAATATCAACATAAAGCCAACGAAACCTCTGCTTCAACACAAAGGCCAACGTAATACAAGCGCATTCAACACGTGAAAACATCCCCCTGGGGCAAGCATTAGATATATCTTACAAATCCTACACCTATCAAGAAATACGGATAGGTATCTCAGATATGCATTGCCGTAGTGAGTTATATTTTGCAGAAGAAATTTCACTAGAAAACCGACTTCGTCGCTTCCCGAAGAAAACGGAAGCGAGCTTTGCTCGCTGTAGCGGCGGGGATTCGCTAGTTCACCTCTGGTAAACCGCTAATGTAGGGGCAGAGCTCCTACTTAAATAGAAGGAGGCAACAAATGAAACAACAAATCAAAAACGCAATGCAACAAGCCAAAACCCTTGGAGCAGACTTTGCAGACATCCGCTTTAAAGACATCAACACAGAAAGCATCCGCATAGAAAACGGAAACGTAACTACCGCAGGTGTGGAACGCAGCCAAGGTTACGGCATACGTGTATACGTAAAAGGCGCAATGGGCTTTGCTGCGTCTAATGACCTATCGCAAATGGAAGCAACCGTAAAAACCGCCTACGAAACCGCCCAAGCAAGTCTTACTCTTCTTGCAGAAAAGGCAGAGCTTGATGTAAAAGAAGCTGTAACTGCGAACTATGCAACACCTATGTCACAAGACCCTTTCACCATTCCGTTTTCACAAAAGCTGGATATTATGATGGAATGTGACAAAAATATGCGTGCCACAGAAGGCGTAAGCCGTACTTATGTAAACTTTGTTTTCCGTAAAGACGATGTAATTTTTGCGGACACAGACGGCTCTTACATCGACCAAAACTTCTGCCAATGCGATATTTCTCTTGGAGCTGTTGCTTTTTCTGAAGCGGACATGCAACGCCGTAGCTATTGCAATGTTATTCGTGGTGGCTTTGAAACAGTTCTTGAGCTAAACCTGCCGCAACGTGCAACCACCGTTGGCAAAGAAGCAGTAGAACTTTTAAATGCAGAAGACTGCCCAAGCGGTGAGTTTGACATTATTTTAACCCCACGCCAAATGTTCCTGCAAATTCATGAAAGTGTTGGTCATCCAACAGAGCTTGACCGTGTACTTGGTAGCGA
>Ga0123355_10003642_pt1 | contig 22192 bp, 16 predicted proteins | sample TergutEmb28metaG_3_FD_89872 | JGI IMG/M metagenome (GOLD analysis project Ga0123355, IMG submission 89872) | Embiratermes neotenicus P1 segment gut microbial communities from Petit-Saut dam, French Guiana - Emb289 P1 | ecosystem: Host-associated > Arthropoda: Insects > Digestive system > Gut ... | reverse complement strand
TGGTGCTCTCGATCGCCGGCGTCATCTCGGTAGGGATCCCGATCGTCCTCCTCCTGCTGACCGCCGTCTTCGTATGGCGGTTCCTCCGGATAACCGGGCAGCGCTGACAGCTCCTCGTCGCCCGCCGGCTCGTGCGGCGGGTCGCCGGGCGGCGCCGACAGCAGCGGCTCGCCGACCAGCGGCTGCTCCGGTGTGGTCGTCGTCCACCTCTCCAGCACCAGATGGCGCTGCAGGTACTCGACCGTCTGCCGGATCACGGCGGCGACCGGGAGCGCCAGCAGCGCCCCGACGATCCCGTACAGCTGATAGCCGAGCAGCAGCGACAGGATCACCAGGATCGGGTTGATCCGCAGCGACAGCCGGAACACCTGCGGGGCGACGATGTGTCCCTCGAGCTGCTGCAGGACGACGAACAGCACCACCAACCAGATCGCGGTGATCGGGTTCGTGAGCAGCGCGACCAGCACCGCCGGGGCCGGCCCGATCACCGGACCGATGTAGGGGATGAACTCCATCAGCCCGTAGAAGGCGCCGAAGAAGACCGCGTAGCTGCGACCGGCCGGGAACAGGCCGACGAGCCCGAACAGCCACAGCGCCAGCGTCGCGCTGGCCCCCATCACCAGGCTGAACGCCAGCTGCCCGCGGACGTAGCCGGACACGGCGCGCTGGACCAAGACCGGGAAGTCGTCCTCGGGGGTGCCGTCGCCCGGCGGCATCACCCGGCGCACCAGCCGCCCGATCTCGCGGGCGTAGACGAGCAGGTAGACCGACAGGACGAACGTCAGCACCAGGTCGAACCCGAACGTGATCGCCTTCCCGAGGACGTTCCGAGAGAACGAGACGATCGAGCCGGAGCTCTTCGTCAGCGTGTGCTCGAGCGAGGTCAGCGCACTCTGTCCCTGCCGCTTGATGTGGATCTTGATGCCGTGCTGGTTGAGCCAGTGCTGGACGTTGTCGAGCGTGTTGTTCGCCTCGCGGATGTATCTGGGGAGGTTGCCCGAGAAGTGGTCGATCTGATTCGCGACCGGGTTGGCCAGGACGATCGCGATCGCCGCCACCACCAGCAGCACCAGCAGGTAGGAGGCCAGGATCGCCAGGCCCCGCGGCAGCACCCGCGCGAACAGCTGGACCAGCGGATTCAGGATCAGCGCGATCACGCTGGCGGCGATCAGGATCAGCAGCACCGCCCCCGAGACGCGTGCCAGGTCCCACAGCCCGAGCAGCGCCAGGGGCAGAACCACCAACTGGATCCAGCGTGGGACGACGACTGGTCTCACGGCCTGGAAGTATGCGCCCGTGGACAACGGACCCCGGATCCTGTTCGTCGGCGACGTCGTCGGCGGCGCCGGACGGCGCACGCTGCTGCGGGTGCTCCCGCGGCTGCGCGAGCAGCACAACCCAGATTTCGTGGTGGTCAACGGCGAGAACGCCGCCGCCGGACGCGGGATCACCTCGAAGATCGCCCGCGAGATGTTCGCCGCCGGCGTCGACGTGGTCACGCTCGGCAACCACGCCTACGGTCAGAACGAGATCTACAGGTATCTGGACGAGGAGCAGCGGATCCTGCGGCCGGTGAACTTCCTCAAGGGCCAGCCCGGACACGGAACCTGCGTCGTCGAGAAGAACGGCATCCGCCTGGGAGTGGTCTCGGTCTCGGGCAACCTGTTCATGAACGCCAGCCTGCCGATGTTCTCCGAGGCCGATGCTGCCTTGTATTCGCTACGAGGGCGGGCCGACCAGATCCTCGTCGACGTGCACGCCGAGGCGACCAGCGAGAAGGTCGGCCTCGGCTGGCATCTGGACGGGCGCGTGACCGCGGTCGTCGGCACGCATACCCACGTGCCGACGGCCGACGCCAGGGTGCTGCCCGGGGGCACCGCCTACATCACCGACGTCGGGATGACCGGCGCCCGCGGCGGGGTGATCGGAGTCAAGCGGGAGCTGGCGATCGAGTCGATGCTGACGAAGATGCCGATCCGGTTCGAGCCCTCGGAGGAGGACCCGTGGCTGCAGGGGGTGCTGATCGTCGCCGGGGGGGAACCGCTGCGGGCGGTGTCGATCGAGGCGATCCAGGAGCCGTTGTGATCCCGGTTCTCAGACCGGCGTCGGGATTCGCTGCTCCGGGCGGCGCCAACCAACCGATTGCAGCGGCCGCTCGCTCCCCGGCTCGGCCGGATGCGCAGCCGCCAGCGCCACGATCACGAGTGGGAAGAACCAGACGATGTACAGGTAGAACCAGTACGTGATCGCCATCTGCAACCCGATGATGATCGCGGCGCCGAGCGCCGCCACCTGGACGATGCTGCGCTCCCCCCGGGGGAACACGCCGACCGCGAGCCCGAGCGCCACCACCACGCCCTGCCACAGATGCTGCGGGATCTTCAGCGACATCCCGGTTCCGCCCCACAGGCCCCAGATCGAGAACGGCGCCGGCCGGCTCGCCTGGTAGGAGATCGAGTCGCGCCACAGCCACGAGAGGTTGCCGTCGAGCAGCACGTAGGCCATCGCCGCCACGATCGCCGCACCGTAGGCCAGGCAGAACCGCACCGCGACCCGGCGGCTGGGCATCGGGCCGATCCCGCGCAACAGCAGCGGCGCCAGCGCCAGCGGGGCGAACTTGGTCAAGCCCGCGAACGCCCCCACGACCCCACGCGCGACCGCCCAGCGCAGCACCAGCAGCGCGACCACGAGCCACAGCGCGACCAGCGAGTCGTTGGAGTTCGAGCTCAGCGTGAACAGCGTGAACGGATATGCAGCCCACAGGTAGGCGAGGATTGTCCCGAGCGTCGGCCCGCGGATCGTCCAGCCGAGCACGAACAGCCCCAGCATCGTCAGGACGTCGAACGTGATCGCGGCGGCGTGCGCCGCCGGCAGGCTGTCCCATGTCCCGCTCCACCCGAAGATCAGCCTGAACGGCAGGTAGGAGTAGTAGTTGATCGGACCGTAGGTGTCGCCCGCCGGGTTGTCGCTCGGCCAGTGCCCGTACAGCGGCTGGTCGTGGAGGACCTTGTCGGCGCCGATCACGCCGGCATAGCCGACGTCGATCACGTTCGAGTTGGTCACGTTCAACCCGATCCGGAAGCCGAGCAGGAAGATCACCCCGATCGCCAGCCACCGGGTCGGCACCAGCACCCGCAGCGGCTGCCGGGGGCGGCCGCGGCCGAACGCCAGCAGCAGCATCCGGACCATCAGGTAACCCATGAACGGGTAGATGAGCGGGACCGACAGCCCCAGGTTCGCCTGGTTGAAGAACGCCAGCGAGATCGAGAAGCCGAGCAGCACCAGCAGGTCGAGGTGCAGCAGCGTCGGTCGCCGGCGCCACGGCAGGAACGGCAGCACGAACACGAGGCACAGCGGCAGCCACACGTACAGCGAGTTGACGTTCTTCCCGAACGCGCCCGGATAGCCGCGGGCCATCGTCCACGCCACCTGGTAGCCCGTCCACACCTGGGTCACCCTGGCGGTGCCGTCGTCGACGTAGACCTGGATCATCTCCTTCTGGACGCCCGGCAGCGGGGTGAACCACGACACCTGCCAGACCCCGGGGCCACGCGTGTAGACGTACGCGACCCACGTCGGGTGCCCCTTGAGCGCGCCGACGACCCAGGGGTTGCCGGAGGCGATCTGCTTGACCTCCGCCCCGGTCAGCCGGTATCCGGCGGGGGGCTTGTGCAGCGCGGTGATCAGCACCGGGGTCCCGGGTGGCGCCGACGACGGCGCCGGCGCGCCCGGCGGGTTGCCGGCGGCCGACGCGACCGCGGGCACCAGCAGCGCCGCCGCAAGCAGCGCCGGCACGACCCTGAGCGCGGTCGCGACCGGCCGCGCAAACACGCCTATTACGCCCGGAAGCTCCAGAGCTTCTGCGCCAGGAACGACAGCGGCGTGGCGGCGATGTTCGCGATCGCCTGGGCCAGAACCTTCTCCATGCCGGTGGTACTGACGAGCACCACCAGGACCACGTACGCGAAACCGAAAACGAGCAGCGATACGAAGAAGAATCGCACGCCCTGATATCCGGGGTGCTCGTGCCTGGCGTCGAACGTCCAGTGCCGGTTCCACCAGAAGTTGTTGGCGCAGCCGGCCAGGAACGCGATCACCGACGCGATCCGGTAGTCGATCTTCAGCACGTGCACGCAGACCGCGAACGTCGTCAGGTTGACGATGTAGCCGCTGGTACCGACGCACAGGAAGCGGACGAGCTGTTTCCAGTTGTGGGGCTTGCGGACCCCGTGGCGGAACCGCAGGTGGGTGGCGCGCACCCGGTCGCGGACCCGAGCCCCAAGCGGGAGCTCGAGCACAGTCATCTCATCGGTGGCCACTGGCCCCAATTCATTCACAACATCTTCAGCAGAACGTAAGCCCTGGGATTGGTCTAACACGGTGCTAATCGATCCGTTCCGGGGACTGAGCAGGTGATTCTGCCGAACGAGCCGCCCCGAAGTGATTCAGGATCATAGGGGCGATGTCCTGCAAGGACCATTGTTCCCTGGCCTCGCGCTCCTGCGGGCCGGTCCCGCACCAGAGCAGCGCGCCCAGCGAATCGCTCCGGTGCAGCGAGCCGTGGCTGCCGCCGCCGACGTGATCGGCGCCGCCCCAATCGACGAATTCGTAGCCGGGCGCGGCCGATAGCAGCACGTCGCCGGCGGTCTCGCACCGCAGTGCCGACCAGATCCGCGCCAGCGCGTCAGGGTAGTCGGGGCACTCGAGCCGGCCGCCGTCGAGCACCCGCGCGCCGAGCACCGCCGCCAGCGTCTCCGCGGACGCGTCGATCTCCCAGCCGCGCCCGCGCGAGTCGATCACCGACACCCCGGGCGCGAACCGCAGCTCGTCGCCCTCGGCTCCCCGTACCGCCGCTTCCCGTCCATCGGCCGTCAACCACATCGCCAGATCGACTCCCTCGACCGCCAGCACCGCCGCCAGCGACCGCTGCACCAATTCCTCGCGACGGTCGAGATCGAGCGCGTAGATCATCGCGGACCGCTGGGCCGGACTGACGGCGAGCTCCGCTCCGACCGACCGGGCGACGCTCGGCGAGGCGACGTGGAAGTCGGCGAAGGCGCCGTCGAGCCGGATCCGATCCTCGACGATCGCCTGCGAGTGATCGGAGGTGACGATCACCGCGTGATCTGACAGGAACCGGTCCGGGCCGCCGGCCGCGTGCATCAGCCGCTCCAGCTGGCGGTCGGCGGCCGCGATCGAGGTCACCTGTGCGTGCGGACCGTTCTTGTGCGACCAGGCGTCGTTGTCGGGCAGCGAGAACAGCAGGAAGTCGAACAGGTCGTGCTCCACCAGATACGAGCCGACGCAGCCCGTGTGCTGGTCCCGCACGCCTGGCATCCCGAGCTGTCCCCTGCAGCCGGTCCTGCGGCTCGCGTACAGGTCGGCGTAGAACAGCTCCTGGGGGCCGTCGATCGTCCGCCGGAACAGCGTCGAGGTGACGAGCCGCGCCAGCGGAGACTCCTGCGCCACCTCGTGCTGGTGGCGCCCGCGGTAGATCAGGTAGGTCGTCCCGGCGGTGCGGACCCCGATGTCGTCGAGCGACTCGAACACGGTCAGAGTCTCGTTCGACAGGTGCTCGGCGTTCATCCGGTAAACGGTGTCGGTCAGCGACCGCAAAACCCCGAACTGACGCGTCGCCGAGAAGCTCGAGCCGTACTCGACGTAGCGCTCCTCGGCCCGGTGGTACCAGTTCATGCTCGGGATCAGGTGCTCGTGCGGCCCGGTGCCGGTCGCGATCGTGGCCGCGCAGACGGGCGTCACCGACGGGAACGAGGCGACGACGTCGTTGACGTACACGCCCTCGTCGCGGATCCGCTCGAGCGCCGGCGCCCGCCCGGTGGCGATCGCCCGGTCGAGCATCTCTGGCTTGAGCGCGTCGATCACGACGAGCACGAGCTTGCTGGGCGAGCTCACCGCAAGATCCGCAGGCCCGCGTACTTCTGCTCGCCGCGGCCGCGTCCCCGCCACAGCAGCCACAGCAGCCACAGCAGTGCCACCACCCCGACCGGCGGCGCCACCACCGACAGAACCGCTGTCAGCAGCGCCGCCCCCTCGGCGACCACCGGCAGCCCGACCGCGGCGTCAGCCGCGTCGAGCCGCTCGCGGACCCGCGCCAGGAACGGCCGCGACGCGGCGACCCCGACGCCTGCGCAGATCACGCCCCCGACGAACCCGGGCCACACCAGGTAGCCGCCGCGGCACAGCGACCCGGCGAAGAACAGCGCGCCGAGCGCGAGCGATACGACGATCAGCACCGCGGCCCCGGGGCCACTGCGCAACCGCGGCGCCCAGGCCCCCCGGTCGAGCACCACCAGCAACACCGCGCCGACCAGCATCACGAGCAGGAATGGCGTCTCCTGCAGGAACGCGTAGGAGGTGTGGTCGAAGTGGATCTGGACATCCCCGGCGGCCAGCGCTCCGACCGCCAGCGACGGTAGAAAGGGCCGGATGCCAACGGCCGCGGCGACGCCGATGCCCTGGAATATGTCGAAGGCGAGATGCACCGTGCTGTACCGTGACGGAGCGTGACGATAGACGAGACGGCGGTGGCGGCCGTGCTTCACCGGGCGACCAGCTGATGGGCTTCGGCACCCGGCCACCGCGGTCGGCCGCGCATGAGATCGAGCGCTACGCAGCGCTGTTCGCAGAGCGCACGAAGGTGATGAAGTCCTCGGCGATGCGCGACCTGATGGCGCTGGTCGACCGCCCCGACGTGATCTCGCTGGCAGGCGGGCTGCCCGACACCTCGACCTTCCCGGCCGACTCGTACGCGTCGCTGATGGGGGTTGTCGCGGCGCGGTCGTCCGCGCGGGCGCTCCAGTACAGCCCGACCGAGGGCATCGAGTTGGTCAGGGACTGCATCGGTCAGGTGATGGCGGCCGAGGGGACGGCCGTCGATCTCGACGACGTGCTGGTCACCACCGGCAGCCAGCAGGTGATCGACCTGGTCTGCAAGACCCTGCTCGATCCTGGGGACATCGTGATCGCCGAGGCGCCCACCTACCCGGGCGCGGTTCCCGCTTTCGGCGCCTACCAGGCCGACGTCGTCCAGATCGCGGTCGACCGCGACGGGTTCCGGGTCGACGAGCTCGAGCGGACCCTGGCCCGGCTCGACCGCGACGGCCGCAGGCCCAAGTTCATCTACACCGTCCCCAACTTCCACAACCCGGCCGGCGTCACGATGTCGCTGGAGCGCCGCCGAGAGCTCGTCCGGGTCGCGGCCGAACGCGAGCTGCTGATCCTCGAGGACAACCCCTACGGGCTCCTGCGCTACGAGGGCGACCCGCTGCCGACCCTGTACTCGCTCGACAGCGACTTCGTGATCTATGCGGGCACCTTCTCGAAGATCCTGTCGCCCGGCGTGCGGCTCGGCTGGGCGGTCGCCCCGGCGCCGGTCCTTCAGAAACTGAACATCGGCAAGCAGTCGACCGACCTCTGCTCCTCCTCGATCTCCCAGTACTTCGTCAGCGCCTACTTCGAGTCGGGGGGGTGGGTGGACTACGTCCGCTCGCTGATCGAGATCTACCGGCGGCGGCGCGACGTGATGCTCGACGCCCTGGCCGACCACTTCCCGTGCGAGGCGACCTGGACGCACCCGCAGGGCGGCCTGTTCATCTGGGCGACCCTCCCCGACTACATCGACACCACCGACCTGCTCGCGAGGGCGCTGCAGGACCAGGTCGCGTTCGTGCCCGGCCGCGCCGCCTACCTCGACGGCCGCGGCGGCTCGGAGATGCGGCTGAACTTCTCCGGCGTCAGCGAGGACGAGATCCGCGAGGGCGTGCGCCGGATCGGCGAGGTCGTCCGCGAGCAGGTCGCCCTGTACGGCACGCTCACAGGCGCCGGCTCCGGGGGCCTCATGGGTGACGGTACCGGCCACGTGGCCGGCACCGGCGGGCCCCCAGAGCTGTCTCCGGGCTGGGCCCCCGTCGACGACCGTCGCGATACGCCGGACGATGTGCCCGCCGACGCGGATCTCGCGAAGGTGCTGCCGCTGTTGCGCAAGCACGCTGGATGACCGTCGTCGCGGTGCTGAAGGGCGGGCGCTCGCTCGAGCGCCAGGTGTCGTTGAAGTCGGGGGCGCGGGTCGAGGACGCGCTGCGGCGACTCGGCCACGAGGTCGTGCCGATCGACGTCGACGGCAACCTCGTCAGGCGGCTGACCGACGCGGCGCCCGAGGTCGCGTTCGTCGCCCTCCACGGCCGCGACGGCGAGGACGGGACGGTCCAGGAGCTGCTGGAGCTGCTCGGAATCCCGTACACCGGCTCCAGCGTGGCGGCCTGCGCGACCGCCTCCGACAAGGTGCTGGCGAAGCTGGCGATGCGCCGCGCCGGGATCCCCACGCCCGACTTCTTCTCGTTCAACGAGACCGCGTTCAGCGCGCTCGGCGCGGGCCAGGCGCTGCCCGCGGCGGAATCTCGCCTGCGGTTTCCGATCGTCGTCAAACCCGCCGCGCAGGGGTCGGCGCTCGGGATCAAGTTCGCCCGCTCGGCCGCCGACGTGCCAGCCGCGCTGGTCGCCGCGTTCTCGTATGACCGCAAGGTCCTGCTCGAGCGCTACGTCCCCGGACGCGACCTGGCGGTCTCGATCCTCGAGCAGCCGGGCGGCGAGCCGGTGGCGCTGCCGATCGTCGAGGCCGTCCCCGAACAGGAGGATTTCTACGACTTCGAGGCTCGCTACGAGATCGGCCGCACGCGGTTCGTCTGCCCGGCCGAGCTGGAGCCGGAGCTGGCCGCCCGCGCGCAGCAGATCGCGCTCGAGGCGTTCAGGCTGATCGGCTGCTCGGGCTTCGCCCGGGTCGACCTGATGCTCGGGCACGACGACTCCGAGCTGCACGTGCTCGAGCTGAACGTGATCCCCGGGCTGACCGACACCAGCCTGCTGCCGCAGGCCGCCGACGCCGCCGGAATCACGTTCGACGACCTGATCCAGCGGATCCTGCAGGCCGCGTCTTAGCCGCTGTCTACTCGCCCGCGAAGTCGTCGGGTTTGACGTTGTCGAGGAAGTCCTTGAACTTCTCCACGACCTCCTCGGTGTCCTCGACCTCGTGCTCGAACTCGATCGCCGACTCGGCGATCACCTCGTCGGCGGCGAAGATCGGCGCGCCGGCCCGGACGGCCAGCGCCAGCGCGTCGCTCGGGCGCGAATCGATCTCGAGCTCGCGACCGGCGTAGCGCAGGCTGATCGACGCGTAGAAGGTGTTCTCGCGCAGCTCGGTCACCGACACCCGCGTGCACTCGACGTCGAGCTCCCCGAGCACGTCGGACAGCAGGTCGTGGGTCATCGGGCGGGGCGTCGAGGCGCCCTGGAGCTTCATCAGGATCGCCGCCGCCTCCGGATGACCGATCCAGATCGGCAGGAACTTGTTGCTCTCGATGGTCTTCAGCAACACGATCGGCTGCTTGCCGACCATGTCGAAGCTAACGCCGTAGATCACCATTTCCTGCACGGGCCGCTCCTTCTGAGGATTGGCGAAGTATAGGTGGAGGCCCCTTCCCGCCGGGGCGATCCGCCCGACCCGGACCGTAGATTTCCGGCAATGGAGGCGCCCGGCCGAGGCCAGCTGCAGACCGAACAGGCAGCCCCCTACCCGCCGCCTGCGCGCGCCGAATCCCGCTGGCCGCCGCTGCTGACGGTGGTCCTGGCGATCGCGTTGCAGGTGGCGCTGCCGCCGCGCCTGGTGGTTGGGCCGAGGTGGGTACTGCCGGTGCTCGAGGGCCTGATGCTGCTCAGCCTGGTGATCCTCTCGCCGCAGCGCGAGGTCCAGGCCAACCACCCCGCCAGCCGGCGGATCGCGATCGCGATGGCGGCGCTGGTCAGCCTCGCCAACGCGATCTCGCTGGGGTTGCTGACCCACCTGCTGCTGCACCACAACGTCTCCAACGGCAGGCAGCTGATCATCTCCGGCGTGGCGATCTGGCTGACCAACGTCCTGATCTTCGCGCTGTGGTACTGGGAGGCCGATCGGGGCGGTCCCGCACAGCGCGCCGGCGGGCGCGACGGACCGCCCGACTTCCTGTTTTCGCAGATGAGCGACGCCTCCCGCTGGTACCCGGAGTGGCGGCCGGTGTTCATGGACTACCTGTACGTGGCGCTGACCAACGCGACGGCGCTCAGCCCGACCGACACGATGCCGCTGAGCATCACCGCCAAGGGCATCATGAGCCTGCAGTCGCTGATCTCGCTGGTGACGATCGGGCTGGTCGTTTCGCGCGCCGTCAACATCCTGGTCTGAGCCTGCCTCAAAACAGGACGGTGCGTCCGGGGTGGCCGTGGACCAAGCCGGGCGACGCACGAATCCGCAGCGAATACCGAGAGTATTCGCAAGGGTTCGGGTGGCGATCCGGCGACGCGTCCACGGTCGCATCCGGGCGTGCCGGACTTTTGAGACAGGCTCGGAAGCACTCGATAGCCTGGAAAGTGTGAGCACTGACGCGGGCACACCCGAAAATCCCCTGCGCGTAGCGGTCGTCGGCTCGGGGCCGGCGGGTTTTTACGCGACTGGGCAGTTGTTGGCGTGTGGCGATCCGGCGGTGACGGTCGATCTGTTTGACCGGTTGCCGACGCCGTGGGGGTTGGTGCGGTTTGGGGTGGCTCCGGATCATCCGAAGATCAAGTCGGTCAGCCGGGTGTTCGAGAAGACCGCGCGGATGCCGGGGTTCCGGTTTCATGGCAACGTGGAGGTCGGGCGGGACGTCAGCCACGAGCAGCTGGCCGACGCCTATCACGCGGTTCTTTACGCGGTCGGGTCGCCGGCGGATCGGCGGTTGGGGATCGACGGCGAGGATCTGCTTGGCAGCCATTCGGCGACCGATTTCGTGGCCTGGTACAACGGCCACCCGGACTACGCCGAGTTGGACTTCGATCTGTCTTGTGAGCGGGCGGTGGTGGTCGGCAACGGCAACGTCGCGCTCGACGTCGCCCGGATGCTGGCCTTGTCGGTCGAGGAGCTGGCGGTGACCGATATCGCCGATCACGCGCTCGAGTTGCTGCGTGGCTCGGAGGTGCGGGAGATCGTCGTGCTCGGGCGTCGTGGCCCGGCGCAGGTGGCGTTCACCAACCCGGAGTTGCGGGAGCTGGCGGACCTGGAGCTGGCGGACGTGATCGTCGATCCGGCGCAGATGGAGCTCGATGTGCACAGCGCGGCCGAGCTGGAGAGCGCGGACACGGCGAGAAGGCGAAACGTCGAGACGCTGGCGGAGTACGCGGCGCTGACGCCGTCCGGGAGGCCGCGGCGGATCGTTCTGCGGTTCCTGGCCTCGCCGGTGGCGATCGAGGGCGACGGCCGGGTACAGGCGGTCGTGGTCGAACGCAACGAGCTGGTCGCCGACGAGCGCGGAAGCTTGCGGGCGCGGGGCACCGGCGAGCGTGAGCGGATCGAGGCGGGGCTGGTTTTCCGTTCGATCGGGTATGTCGGGACGCCGCTGCCGGGGGTGCCGTTTGACCCCCGCCGGCAGACGATGCTGAACGACGGCGGCCGCGTGATCGACCCCGACACGCTGGAGCCGATCCCGGGGGTGTACGCCGCCGGCTGGGTCAAGCGCGGCCCCACGGGCGTGATCGGGACCAACAAGAAGTGCGCCCAGGAGAGCACCGCCCTGCTGCTGGCCGACCATGGCGCCGGGCTATTGCCCGAGCCCGGGCAGTCGGCCGAGGAGCTGCTCGACGAGCTCCGCGGCAGCTGCAACGTCGTCGATTATGCCGGCTGGGAGGCGATCGACGCACACGAACGAGCGCTCGGCGAGCCCCAGGGCCGCCCACGCGTGAAGCTCGTCCGCCGAGACGAGCTGCTGGCCCGGGCGGAGACGACATACGAGCTCCGCGGGGGCCGGCGGCCGTGACCGACACGTTCGCCGGCGACAGTACCCAGGCGCTACCGGCCGAGCTGACGCTCGAGGAGAAGGCAGCGCTGCTCGGCGGCTCAGGGGCCTGGGCAACCAGCCCGATCGAGCGCGTCGGGATCCCGGCACTGACCGTCGCCGACGGCCCGCATGGGCTGCGCGTGCAACCGGCGACGATGGATCGGACCGACCTGCACGCATCGCTTCCGGCCACCTGCTTCCCGCCTGCCGTGTCGCTGGCCTGCGCTTGGGATCCAGCGCTGGCCCGGCGGGTCGGCGAGGCGCTCGGCGATGAGTGCCGCGCGGCCGGAGTGTCGGTACTGCTCGGACCGGGCATCAACATGAAGCGCTCACCCCTGTGCGGGCGCAACTTCGAGTACTTCTCGGAGGATCCAGCGCTCACCGGCGCGCTCGCGGCCGCGTGGGTCGACGGAGTCCAGAGCCGAGCGGTCGGCACTTCGCTCAAGCACTTCGCCGCCAACAACCAGGAGACCGACCGTCTCCGGGTCTCTGCCGAGGTGGACGAGCGGACGCTGCGCGAAATTTATCTAACGGCGTTCGAGCAGGTCGTCAAGCAGGCGCAGCCGTGGACCGTGATGTGCTCGTACAACCGCATCAACGGGGTGTACGCATCCGAGAATCGCTGGCTGCTCACCGACGTGCTGCGCGACGAGTGGGGCTTCAACGGCCTCGTCATGTCCGACTGGGGCGCGGTCAACCGGCGCGCCGTTGGCGTCGCCGCCGGGCTCGACCTGGAGATGCCGTCGTCTGGCGGATACGGGACGCGGGCCATCCTGGACGCGGTCGCCGCCGGAGACTTGTCAACCGAACTGGTGGATCTGGCGGCCGAGCGGATGCTCGACCTCGTCGATCGCGCGAGCGAACGCCAGGATCTCGACAGCGTCGACGCGGACGCGCATCACGCGCTCGCCCGAGAGGCCGCCGCGGCCGGCATCGTGCTGCTGAAGAACGAGCGGTCGCTGCTGCCGATCGATCCAGACCGCGGCGGGCGGATCGCGGTCATCGGGGAGTTCGCGCGCACGCCCCGCTATCAGGGGGCGGGTTCGTCCCGGGTCAATCCGACCAGGCTCGACGACGCTCTCGACAGCATCATGGCCGCGGTTGCGGGTAAGCGCGAGGTCACGTTCGCGAGCGGCTTTGAGATCGACTCCGAGGAGGCTGATCCCGAACTGATCGCAGAGGCGGTGCGCGTCGCCGCCGACGCTGAGGTCGTGATCGTGTTCCTGGGCCTGCCCGCGTCCTACGAATCAGAGGGCTATGACCGCACCCACATGAACCTTCCGGATCCGCAGCTCCGGCTGCTGGCCGAGCTAGCGGCGGTCAACAGCAACGTCGTCGTGGTGCTCTCCAACGGATCGGCGGTCCTCGTCTCGGACTGGGAGCACCACGCACGCGCGGTGGTCGAAGGGTGGCTGCTCGGCCAGGCCGGAGGCTCCGCGCTGGCCGACGTGCTGCTGGGTCTGGTTTCGCCGTCAGGGAAGCTCGCCGAGACGATCCCGCAGCGGTTCGAGGACAACCCGGCGCTCGGAAACTTCCCCGGCGAGCACGCCGTGGTTCGCTACGGCGAGGGGCTGCTGATCGGGTACCGCTGGTACGACGCGCGCAGGCTGCCGGTCGCGTATCCGTTCGGGCATGGGCTCTCGTACACGAGCTTTGACTATGCGGATCTCGAGGTCGGGGTGAAGGACAACGGCCCACACCCGCGGGTGGAGGTCTCGCTGACTCTCACCAACACCGGCACCCGAGCCGGTGCCGAGGTCGTGCAGGTCTACGTCAGCGACCCGGTCGCGAGCGTGTTCCGCCCCGCCCAGGAGTTGCGCGGCTTTGCCAAGGTGTCGCTTGACCCGGGCGCAAGCACGCGCGTCATCCTGGAGCTCGATGACCGCGCCTTTGCCTTCTGGCACAGTGGCCAGGGCGAGTGGATTGTTGAGGGCGGCGCATTTGGGGTCAGGGTCGGCGCCTCGAGTCGTGACATCCGACTGACGGCCACGATCGAACTCGTGGGCAGCGACTCATCTACCCGGCTGTCGATCGATTCCACGCTGGCGGAGTTCCGTTCACAGCCCGCCGCGGACAGGTGGCTGCGGACACAGCTCCAGAACGGGACGTATGGCGAGCGCTTGCTCGACACCGAGCTCGGGCAGATGTACGAGTCCGTTCCGCTCCGCCGGCTCGCCCGCCTCCCAGAATCAGGGTTCTCGGAGGCCGACATCGAGCGGTTCCTGGCCGAAAGTTAGGCAGCCGCAGCGCTCGCGGGTGCGGCGTCGGCTGATGGATGCCGTCGCAATGCCTCCTCCAGGGTTGGCAGCTGTCCCGTCCGCGCCACCTCTCCGTAGAACTGGGCGCTGCGCTTGGGCAGTCGGCGGCCGGTCCCAAACTCGACGTAATGCAGTCCGAACCGGCGACGGTAGCCCTGCGCCCACTCGAAGTTGTCGAGCAGCGACCAGTGGAAGTAGCCGGCGACGTCGATCCCGTCCTCGATCGCCCGGCTGATCGCGTCCAGGTGGCCGTGCAGATACGAGACCCGCTCGTAGTCGTCGACCGTCCCCTCTGGATTCACGTAGTCGTCGACCGCGCAACCGTTCTCGGTCACGTACAGCGGCACGCTGCCCGCCTCTCCGCGCAGCCGCACGAGCTGGCCGTACAGGGCATCGGGGACGATCAGCCAGTTCATGATCGTGCGGTCCACGTCCGGCGGCAGGTACTCGACGAAGCCTGGATGCCCCGCCAGCGGAACTTCACCGAGCCGCAGGTCGCTCCAGTCACCGCGACGGATGTAGTGCGCCCGGTAGTAGTTGATGCCGAGGAAATCGATCGGCGCGCTGATCAGGTCCATGTCGCCGCTGCGGATCAGAGCCTGGGGCGGCAGCGTGTGGGCTCGCGCGCCGATCGGGTAGCGGCCCTGCAACACCGGGTCCAGGTACATCCGGTTGTACTCGGCGTCGAGGATGTCAGCCGCCGGGTGCCCGTCCTCGTCGTAGGCCAGGTACGGGTTCGGGTCGACCGTGATCCCGATCTTGGCGTCGGAGCCCGCGGTCGCGCGCAGCGCCTGTAGCGCCAACCCGTGGGCGAGCAGGATGTGGTGGGTGGCCGCAGCCGCAGCCGCATCGTCGCGCACCCCGGGGGCGTGCGTGCCGGTCCGGTAACCCTGGTTGACGACCTGCAGTGGCTCGTTGACAGTGATCCACATCCCGACCAGGTCACCGAGCGCGTCACCCATCAGCGCGGCGTACTCGGCGAGCAGTTGGGCGGTGTCACGGTTTGGCCAGCCGCCGCGGTCGGACAGCGCCTGCGGCAGGTCCCAGTGGTACAGCGTCGCGACCGGGACGATCCCGTTCTCGCGCAGGCGTGTCGCCAGCTCCCGGTAGTAGTCGAGCCCCGACTGGTTGACCGGCCCGTCACCGGACGGTTGGACCCGGGGCCACGACACCGAGAAACGGTAGGCATTGACTCCGAGCCCGACGAGCATCTCGATGTCGTCGTCGAGCCGGTGGTAGGAGTCGCACGCGACGTCGCCGGTGTCTCCGTTGTGGATGGCGCCCGGGGTATGGGTGTAAACGTCCCAGATCGAGGGTGCCCGCCCGTCGTCGTTGACGGCACCCTCGATCTGGTAGGCGGACGTTCCGGTGCCCCACAGAAACCCATCCGGGAATTGCCGCGCGCCCGGCCGCTCGGGTGTGAACCCGTTCATGAAGTTCTCCTTGCCGTTTCTAAGAATGGTGAAACCAGGGACCGGCGCCGTCCCCCGCCAGAGGAGGGAGGAGAGCGGGGGACGGCTGCCGGTGTTGCCCCTCGGCCCCTTAGCTCTTGGGCCTGAGGTGCAGGATCACCACCTCGTTCGTCGGTGCGGCCGGCTGAGCGGACTCGTACAGGTTGCTCGGGGTCGGCCAGCCGCTGAAGTCCCCGGTGTTGTACTCACCCCAGGCGACGCCATAGACGGTCGGGATGATCGGGAGGTTGTCAGCGACGTACTTCTCGACCGGCATCAGATCGCTGGTCACCGCCGCCTGCGTTGCGGCCGACGCGGCCTTGGTCAGCGCCGCGTCGATCGCCGGCGCCTTCAGACCCTCGAAGTTGCCGGCCCGGTTGGCCTTGGTGGCCAGCGCCGAGTTCAGCCACTCGTTGTACTCCTGGAACGCCGAGGTGCTGGTCTGCGACCAGTGCATGGTCAGCTGGAAGTTGCCAGTCGCCATGTCGGAGTTCCACTCGTTGGTTGCCAGGCCCTGGTACGTCGCGTCGATGCCGGCCTTCTGGAGCTCGTTGGCAACGAGCGCGTCGTCAGCGGCGTAGTCGCTGTAGGCAGACGGATCGGTGAGCGTCAGCTTCACGACCTTGCCGTGCAGCGCGAAGTACTTGCCGACCTTCTTGTAGCCCGCCTGCTTGAGGACGTTCTCCGCGGCCTTCGGCTCGGCGGTCACATTGAGCTTCATGTTCTTGAGGCTCGGCGCCAGCGAGGCGCTGAAGACCGGCTGCGTGATACCGGTCGCACTGGTCACAGGGCCTTCATAGCCGCCCTCGCCCTGATCGCTGATCGCCTTGCGGTCGATCGCCAGGCTGATCGCCTGGCGTACGGCCAGCTGGTTGGTCGGCCACTCGCCCAGGTTCGGCTCGAGCGAGTTGGTGTTGTTCGCGGGCGAATTGAACTCCAGCGGGTGGCCGGCGGCCGCCTTCTGGAAGCCCGGGAAGAAGTTGCCGGCCCACTGGACCTGGTCGGACAGCAGCGCGCCGAGCGCCGACGTGTTGCTGCTCAGTGTCGGGAACTCAACCGTCTTGACGGGAACGCCATGACCGAACGGACCACCCCAGTAGCCGGTGTTGGCGGTCAGCACGAGGCCGGAGGCGCCGACGCTCTGCACCTTGTACGGGCCCGTACCGACGGGCGTCGTTGCGGCGTAGGTCGACGGGTCGCCGGCGGACGCCCAGACGTGCTGCGGCACGATGTAGGGCATGGCCGCGATCTGCTGGAAGTTCGCGTACTGAGGCGTCGGGAAGCTCAGCGTGACGTTGTCGCCGCTCGTGCTCACCTTGCTGATGGTGAGGCCCCAGTTGTTGATCTTCGGGTTGTTCTTGATCAGGTTGTAGGTGAAGGCGACGTCGGCCGGACCGAACGCCGTGCCGTCGGACCACTTCACGCCCTTGCGGATCGTGAACGTGATCGACTTGCCGCCGTGGCCCCACTTGAAGGCGGTCGCCAGGAACGGGTACGGCTTCACGGCCGGCTTGAGCGCGTCGGTCTGGAACAGCGGTTCGTAGATCAGCGACGTCGCACCGACGATGCTGGAAGCCGAGGTCGGCGCGAACGGGTTGAAGCCGTTGGCCTGGCCGACGGGGCTGGACTCCAGCGACAGCACGCCGCCAGCGGCGGCCTGCGCGTGCGTGTTGGCCAGCGCCGGGGCCCCGCTGAACGCGGCCACGGCCACTGCGGCGCCGACGGCGAGCGTGCCGGCGGCGGCCTGAACTTTATGGGTTGTGAGCATTCGCTTCATCGAGCGAGTACCCCCTCCTTTATTGGATACTGCTGATTGTTGGGAACTCCGCGCCCGAACTGCACGCGACGCGGATACTTCAATAACGGGGTTCGGTGCCCTCCAGGCATAACTCAGGGGGGCGCCGACTCCGCTCTAGGCGTCTCTCCTCGGCCTACTCCGCGGCGACCTCCTTTTCCAGCCCATCTCCCGTCAGCACCGCCGCCTGGTCCGAAGCCTCGGACGCGAATGTGTCCGGGTCCGGCGAGGAGGCGATCAGGAGCTGGGTGTAGGAATCCTTGGGGTTCTGGACGAGCTGCTCGGCAGGGCCGCGCTCGACTATCTCCCCGTGGTGCATCACCAGGATCTCGTCGGCGAAGTAACGCGCCGACGCGATGTCGTGGGTGATGTACAAGATCGCGAGCTGGAACTTGCTCCGAAGCTCGCCGATCAAGTCAAGAATCTCGAGCCGGATCGAGACGTCGAGCATCGACACCGGCTCATCCGCGAGCAGCACGCGCGGCTCCGCCGCCAGCGCCCGCGCGATCGAGACCCGCTGGCGCTGACCGCCCGAGAGCTCGTGCGGGTAGGCGTCGCGGAACTTCTCGACGGGGTTGAGCTTGACCTGGCCGAGCAGCCGGTCGACCTCCTCCACCGAGGGATCCCGGCCGGTGCGGCTCGAGTGCACGGCCAGCGCGCGCCGCAGGTGGTAGCGGACCGTGTGCAGCGGGTTCAGTGACGCGAACGGGTCCTGGAAGACCATCTGGACCTCGCTCTTGTACGCGCGGAAGCCCGCGCGGGCGGACGGGTTGATCTCCTTGCCGTCAAGCAGGATGCTGCCGCCGGTGAGCTTCTCCTGGCCGGCGAGCAGTTTCGCGATCGTGCTCTTGCCGGAGCCGCTCTCGCCCACCAGCGCGACCACGCGGCCGCGGCGCAGCTCGAGCGACACGCCCCGGACGGCGGACACGACCTGGCCGCGCCGGCGGGCGCCGTAGTCCTTGCGCAGATCGACTCCGGCCAGCACCAGCTCGGCGTCCTCGTCGGGACTCTGGTCCTCGAGGCCGCCCGGCCGGTCGAGCGGGATCGCGCCGGCGGGCAGCGGCTGCCCCGGAGCCACGAACGGGCACGCGGTCAGGTGGCCGTCGCCGTGGGCCCCCGCGACCGGCGCCAGTGCCATATCGATCTCCAGGCAGGCGTCCTGCGCGAACGCGCAGCGCGGGTGGAACGGGCACCCCTGCAGGGCGCCGCGCAGGTCCGGCGGGGTGCCGGGGATGCCGGTCAGGTGCACGCGCGGCCCGCGCAGCCGCGGGAACGAGCCAACCAGGCCGCGCGTGTACGGGTGGGTGCCGCCGTCGCGAATCTCGGCGGTCGGCGCCGACTCGACGATCTTGCCCGCGTACATGACCATCACCTGGTCGGCGATCTCCAGCAGCAGCGACAGGTCGTGCGTGATGAACAGCACCGCGAATCCGAGCCGCTCCTTGAGCTCCAACACCTCGCCCAGGATTTCTTTCTGGACGATCACGTCGAGACCGGTGGTGGGCTCGTCCATGATCACGACCTCGGGCTCGACCGCGAGCGCCATCGCGATCATCACGCGCTGGCGCATGCCGCCGGACAGCTCGTGTGGGTAGGCGCGGAGCCGCTCGGGCTTGATCCCGACCATCTCGATCAGCTCGGTGGCGCGCTCGTGAGCCTGGTCGCGCGACATCGGGATGTGCGCGCGGATGACGTCGATCAGCTGGTCCTCGACCCGCAGGACCGGGTTGAGCGCGTTCATCGCGCTCTGGAAGACGATCGCGACCTCACGCCAGCGCAGCTGCTTCAGCTCGGCGTCGTTCGCGCCCAGCACATCGAACCCGCCGGGGTGCCGTGCGGTCAGCCGCCGGCCGCGATAGATGACGCTGCCGGAGGTGATGATCGCTGGCGGGCGCAGCAGCCGCACGGCGCCGTAGGCGAGCGTCGACTTGCCGCACCCGCTCTCCCCGGCCAGGCCGACGATCTTGCCCGAGTGCAGGGCCAGGTCGACATCGCGCACGGCGTGGACGTCACCGGCGTCGGAGCGGTAGGCGATGCTGAGGCCGCGGATGTCCAGCACCGGTCCCGCTAGACCGGTGCTGGCCGTGACGCCCGAACCGACGGGCTTGCTCGTCGTGCTCACGCCACGTCCTCGACGTAGTCCCGCAGGACCGGGGTCGGGTCGGCCGGACGCCAGGCGCGGCGGCCCAGCCGGCGCGCGCTGCGGGAGGTGCGCAGGCGTGGGTTCGAGAGCTCGTCGAGGCCGAAGTTGATCAGCACCAGGCTCATGCCGAGCAGCGCCACGGCGACGCCGGGGAACACGTACCACCACCAGGCGCCCAGCTGGATCGCGCTCTGGCTCTGCGCCCAGTAGAGGATCACGCCGTAGGACCAGGCGGCGGTGTTGGTGACGCCGATGAACGCCAGCGCGACCGAGGTCAGGATCGCGTACAGCACCGTGCCGACAAAGCTCGCCGCGATCAGACCGACCTCGTTGGGGAGCAATTCAAAGAAGATGATCCGCAGCGGGCGCTCCCCCATCTCGCGCGCGGCGAGGACGAAGTCGCGGTTGCTCAGCGACAGCGTCTGCGCGCGGATCACGCGTGCGCCCCACGCCCAGCCGAGGGCGCTCAGCACGATCGCCACCGCGACGTCACCCGCGTGGGGCAGGTAGCCGAGGATCACGATCAGCAGCGGCAGCGCCGGCAACACCAGGAAGACGTTGGAGATCAGCGACAGGCCCTCGTCGGCCCAGCCGCCGAGGTAACCGGCGGCGGTGCCGACGATCACCGACAGCGCGGTCGCGAACAGGCCCGTCAGCAGGCCGAGCACGACGGTCGAGCGGGTGCCCACGAGCATCTGCGAGAGGATGTCGCGGCCCGTGCTGTCCGTCCCCAACAGGTGGTGGGAGTTCGGCCCCAGCGGAACAGCCTGCTGGGTGGTGGCGCTCGGGTCATACGGCGCGATCCAGGGTCCGATGATCGCGACGAGCACGAACACGCCGAGGATCACGATGCCGATCTTGGCCTTCAGCGGAAGCCGCGCGAAGCCCCGCGCCGTCGCGGGCAGGACGGCCAGGATTCGGCCCCGCCCGCCCCGCGGGGCACCTGGCGCCCTCGCCATGCCGCCCTTGGCCACGTCTGCCGAAACGACGCCCATCGCTACGCCCCCGCCGTCCTCGCGCGCGGGTCAGCCACGGCGTAGACGATGTCCGCCAGCAGCGACGCGGTCAGCACCGCGATCGAGATCACCAGGAAGATCCCCTGCGTCAACGGGTAGTCGTTGGAGGTGACCGCGTTGTACAGCGTGAAGCCGACCCCGGGATAGGAGAACACGATCTCCATCACCAGCGCCCCCGCCACCACGAAGCCGAGCGACAGCGCAAACCCGGCGATGTTCGGCAGGACCGCGTTGCGCGCGCCGTACGTGAACATCACGCGGCGCGTCGGCAGGCCCTTGGCCTGTGCGACGAGGACGTAGTCCTCGGAGATCGTCGTCAGCATCACGTTGCGCATCTGCAGCATCCAGCCGCCGATCGAGGTCAGGATGATCGACAGCGCCGGCAGCAGCGAGTGCGTGAGCACGCTGGAGATGAACGGCCAGTTGAACCCCTCGGTCAGTCCAAGCGTGTAGCCCTGGCCAAAGGGCAGCCAGCCGAGCCGCTGCGAGAAGACGTAGAGGAGCAGCAGCGCGAGGAAGAAGTAGGGAGTCGCCTGCAGGAACGTCAACGCGGGCAGCGTCCGGTCGAGCGCGCCGCCGCGGCGCCACGCGGCGAAGATGCCCAGCAGCGTCCCGATCCCGAAGCTGAGGACGGTCGCCACGCCGACGAGTCCGAGCGTCCACGGCAACGTCTCGCCGATGATCGTGGTGACGTGGGTCGGGTACCGGCTGGTCGAGATGCCCAGGTTGAAATGGATGACCTGGTTCCAGTACTGGATGTACTGGTGGAAGATGCTGCCCGAGTGGCCGGTGCCGAACTCGGCCTCGAGCGACTTGACGACCCCCGGCGAGAGACTCGGATACGACCCGAGCACGGAGTCGACGGCGTTTCCCGGCATCAGGCGCGGAATCGCGAAGTTCACGGTCACGGCCGCCCACAGAGCCACGACGTAGAACGCGAGCCGGCGGACTACAAAGCGCATCCCTCTCCTGTCTCCCTCACAGAGCCATGCCGTCGAACGTGCCCGGTCGCCGGTTCACTGCCGCCAAACGGATACCACGTCCGGCGTGCTCCGTTTGCCCGCTTAATGATCCGCAAACGTCGTTGCGCGGACTCAAGGCGTCGCCCGCAGCGGCATGAAGGCTGGCGAAACGCACGGTTTTGACTTCCTCTGCTCTCTCTCCTGGCTGAGTCCGACTTCCGTTTCGCCGGTCATGGCGGCGCACGGATCTTGAATCAACACCGGAAACGCTACCGGAATCTTTCCGGAAAAGTCAAGCGGGGATCCACCACGGTTTCCATCGGGGGTTTGGCGCCCCTCCAATCGGCGTTTTAGCGCACCGATCGGGACCGCGACTCGGAAAACTTCCGGAACCTTGTTGTGAAACATTTCGGGAAATGGTTGAATACGTTCCGTGTCTATCGTTACCGAGGAAGGCAACGGCGGCAGCCGGGGCTCGCGCCTGACGATCCGGGAGGTCGCGGACCTCGCCGGCGTGTCGGCTGCAACCGTGTCGCGAGTCCTCAACGGGCGCGCCGAGGTGTCGCCGCGCGCCCGGGACGCGGTGATGCGCGTCGTCCAGGAGTACGGCTACAGCACCAACCGGACCGCGCGAGGCCTGTCGGCTGGGCGCACCGGCCTCGCCGGGGTGACGCTGCCGCTGCTGCACCACTCCTACTTCTCGGTG
>Ga0123355_10003640_pt1 | contig 22195 bp, 24 predicted proteins | sample TergutEmb28metaG_3_FD_89872 | JGI IMG/M metagenome (GOLD analysis project Ga0123355, IMG submission 89872) | Embiratermes neotenicus P1 segment gut microbial communities from Petit-Saut dam, French Guiana - Emb289 P1 | ecosystem: Host-associated > Arthropoda: Insects > Digestive system > Gut ... | reverse complement strand
CCTAATGATTGTTATAAAACATAAAAATATCCACAATGCCAAATCTAATACCGGTGGCTTTACCTTGCTGGAATTAATGATTGCAGTAGCAGTGTGGATTATTTTGCTTACAGGGGCATCAAGATTGCTATGGTATTCTACAAATGTGGCTACAGGACTAATTGCACAGCAAGAAGCCTTGGAAAATGCAAGAGTAGCTATAGATGCTTTATCAATTAATATAAAAATGGCTGATGGAATTACTTTAAATACACATTCTGATGGCACATTAATTCAAGTGGAATTGCGACAAATTCGACCGGCTACGCATGAGAACCCAGGTGGATCACGTAGCTATGCGTTCAGTTATGCTAGAGGTTCAAACACATTAAATTTTTCCGGGCCGGGCAATCAGATTGCTTATCATTTAAGTGCCATAAAATTAATATTATCTGATGATCATGAGCTTATACATATTACTGTTACTACATGTGAGAGTTTGGGGGAACCCATTACTCTCACGACCTCTGTGGATATACGGTATAAAAATTTAACTATAAGAAGGTAATTAAATTGCTAAATGCATTGACCTGCATAGAGATTGGGGCTTCAGTTTGGTATATTTGGCAGATTGACCATAAAAACAATGTATCAAAAGCAAAAAGTCTGACTGTACCTGCAAATACACTATGGAATCCTAATGCTATGGCACAACTCATTAATGAACGTATTGGTAAAAAGGTAATATTTCTTTTAAACACTTCTCAAACGATAATCAAATTATCTGAAGATTCCCTGCTTGCCCAAGATTTATCATATGAAAAAGATGGATATATCATTAATTGCAGCATTTTTGATAATAAAAAAATGTGGACATCAGCAACGCCAAAATCTCTTCCCAATTATTTGATTGAAATGTGTCGCCTAAAAAAAATACGAACCGGGCGCATACAAGTAATAGATACATTAGATTATCGGATAACTCGATATCTTAGCAAGTTGTATAGTTCAATCCTTTGGATATTGTTGCCGCAAGAACCGGGGATCAGATTGATTGTTTTACAAAACGGAATACCTTTAAGTAGTTATTTTTTTAGCAACAACCCTGATTTTAGAGAGAACGAGTTAACTCGTATTTGGTTGCATGAATCTTTTTCGCCCCAACATGCAGTAATATTATCTGATGACAAGGCTTATGAGTGGCTTAACTATTTTCTAAAAGAAAAATTTGTGGAATTATCAGACAGCCATTCGCATATGAATTTTAGACAAGCTATGATTATGGAATGGGTCAAGGAAATTGCCAGATAAAGGTAATTTATAGATTTTTCATATTATTTGTGGTATGATGCCATTATAATTCCTTAATCACTAGAAAAGGTGGCATCAATGAATAATATGAACAGATCTAATAAACAACGGAAATATCCTGTAAGCGGACGTCAAAAACGCCGCCGAAGAAACTATCTAAGAGGTGTGATATTTGGGTTATTAACAGGTATTGCATTATCTACTATTGTTTTTCTTGTGTCTATGCAATTTATTAATGCAAACTCTAATCCAATTACCCAAGTTTTTGCAGGCGATGATGTAGCTGTATGGGCAGAAAATGATCAAAATTATGCAGAAGCTTTGCCCGGATGGTTAGGTGAATTACCTGAAGGCTCACCCGATATAGGAATTGATACAGCATATACATATGAAACTTTATCACCAATAGCCCCGGGTCAAGAAATATATGCAGTATTTTCATTTTACATAGCAGAAAACGCTCAAGCGTACTTAGATTTTCATGCAGAAAATCCGGGCATGAACCCGGAGACAGTTGTATGGAAGGTTAATGCTTTTTTGCATTTGCCCTTTTATTCGCATATTCTGGTTAACTATGATCCTAATCCATTGTTAGTTAATCCTTCGCATCGGTTGCCATATGGATTTGTTCCGGCGATATTAGTACCTGTTTATGAAAATAATCCTAACCTGCTTGCCACACCGGAAACAACAGAGGCATTTAGGCAAATGCGGACAAGTATCAATAGGGCAGGCATGGATATTGCTGTAACTTCCGCTTATCGTACTGCCGAACGTCAAAGGATTCTTTTTGACCGCCAAACCGGCGACGGCTTTGTGGCTCGTCCTTATCATAGTGAACATCAAACCGGACGTGCTTTAGATTTATGGGGGCCGGGACGAAGTGGGCTTTTAGATGGCGAAGGCGGGCCTCCTTCCCGTGAAGGGCTTTGGATAGCAGAAAATGCCCATAATTACGGATTTATTGTGCGTTATACAGTGTACAATACCCATATTACAAGTTTTATTCCGGAGCCCTGGCATATTACATATGTCACTACAGACATTGCTCAGCATATCCACCAAAGTGGAATTTTAAGTTTAGAAGAATTTGTAGCTAGATATCCTGAAATTAGAATGAATATAAGCTCATTTTAATAGATTTTGCACTTGTGTCTATTACTACACTTAGAGCCTGTTAAAAATCTTTTTTCACCATTTTTGCGATCGATATTTCCGCCCTTCTTCGTCACCTCCCTAATTTACCTTTGGGTAAATGTCGTCGTCACTTCCTTGAAATGGCGAAAAATCGCCTACGCAACTCCGGTAAAAAAGATTTTTAACAGGCTCTTATATAATCTATCCCATAAAAACATATTAAAAATAGACCTGTGCATAACCTATTATAATAAGGTTAATGCACAGGTCTATTGGCTCATGTTACTTAACTATTATTTACGACCGCCAACCAGTGGATAGGAGCTAACTTCTATTTGCACCAGGGCACGTCTTAAAGATATCTGATTGCTTCGTATTTCTTTATCATCTGCAAAGTTTTGTGCTTCAGCTTCGGCCTTAGCTTTTGCTGCTTCTGCCCTGGCTAAGTCAATCTCCTCCGGCCATTCGGCCATGTCGGTCATTACTGTAACTACATCGTCACGTACATTAACAACCCCGCCATGGACAGCAATAATACGCACATTATCATCATTTTTAATGCGAAGGGGACTGATAGACAATACTGCCGACAATGGCATATGACCCGGCAGTATACCAATATCGCCTACTGCGCTACGCACACCCATATCCTCTACAATGCAACGCATTATAACCATATCCACCGGCTCGTCAAATTTGACTGATTCTGCTGTCAAAATTCGCAACTGAAGCTTTGTTGTGGCCATGCGCATCCCCTCATTTTCTTAATGGATCGGATTTTTTAAAACGATCAACTACATCCTCTATTTTACCTGCATTTAAGAACATACCTTCCGGTATTTCATCATGTTGTCCATCAATAATTTCTTTAAAACCGCGGACAGTTTCAGTTACAGGTACAAAAGCTCCGGGTATAGAAGTAAATTTTTCGGCTACAGAGAAAGGTTGAGACAAGAAGCGTTGTACTTTACGAGCACGTCCAACTATCAGTTTATCATTTTCGGATAACTCATCCATACCCAAAATAGCAATAATATCCTGAAGATCTTTGTAACGTTGAAGGATGCTTTGTACATCCCTTGCTACTTGATAATGTTCTTGCCCAATAATACGAGCATCCAGAATACGGGAGTTAGACTCCAATGGATCAATAGCAGGATAAATACCCATTTCTACTATAGCACGAGAAAGAACTGTTGTCGCATCCAAGTGTGTAAACGTAGTAGCCGCCGCAGGATCTGTAAAGTCATCCGCAGGAACATAAATAGCCTGTACAGATGTAATAGAACCTGTCCTGGTGGATGTAATACGCTCTTGCAAGCCACCTACTTCTGTAGCCAGCGTGGGTTGATATCCAACAGCACTGGGGATCCGTCCCAAAAGAGCGGAAACCTCACTGCCTGCTTGAACAAATCGAAAAATATTGTCTACAAACAACAATACATCCTGCATGGATACGTCTCTAAAATACTCTGCTATAGTAAGCCCTGTAAAACCTACACGCATACGAGCACCCGGAGGTTCATTCATTTGTCCAAACACCAATGATGTTTTATTTATAACGCCGGAATTTTTCATGTCATTATATAAGTCTATACCCTCACGAGTACGTTCGCCAACCCCGGCAAATACAGAATACCCACCATGATTTGTGGCAATATTATATATAAGTTCCATGATAAGAACAGTTTTACCTACACCCGCACCACCAAAAAGTCCAATTTTACCACCTTTAGCATATGGGCAAAGAAGGTCAACCGCTTTAATTCCTGTCTCCAACATTTCTGTAACGGCAGTTTGATCCGCAAAGCCGGGCGCACTACGATGAATAGGCCAAACTTCCTTTGTTTCAGGATAGCCTTGGTTATCAATAGGGTCTCCCAATACATTGAGCATACGTCCCAATGTAGGTTCACCTACGGGTACAGAAATAGGTGCGCCTGTATCAACAGCTTCCATCCCGCGTACCAAGCCGTCAGTACTACTCATGGCAATACAGCGTACCACACTATCACCTAGATGTTGAGCAACCTCTAGGGTTACTTTCTCACCACCAGGCATGGGCACCTGTATTGCATTATAAAGCGCGGGCATTTCTTCATCAAAGCGAATATCAAGTACCGCGCCTATAATTTGCAATATCTTACCGGTGTTTGTGCCAGCCAACCAAAACCTCTCCTTTAAATGGCATTTGCTCCGCCTACAATTTCGCTTATTTCTTGTGTAATAGCACCTTGCCGCTGACGGTTAAATTGTAAAGTTAAATCATCTACAATATCACTGGCATTGCGGGCTGCTGCGTCCATACTGGTCATACGGGACGCTTGTTCACACACCGCAGACTCTATCATTGCCCCATATAGGAACATTGTCATATATATTGGCACCGATTTCTTTAAATAAGTATGAACATCCGGCTCATATATACATTCTTTTTGATTTTTTGCCTGAGAATTTGCCATTGGAGGCTCAAAAGGCAACAATTTTACAACTTTAGGCGTATGCGACAAAAGAGTTTCAAACTGAGTATAGGCAACATATATCTCATCAACTCGATGTTCCAAGTCGGATGTAGTATATAAGTCAATTAACTGTTCTACAACTTCAGCCGCAACGCCATAAGTTACATTTTCCAAAACTCCTACATGGCTGTTAACAATATTTTTTTTACGCCTAACAAAATACTCTTTACACGTAGAACCCAGTGTAATGATACGCTCATTTTTATTGTTATCAACCATATGAGTAGTAGCTTCTTTAAGAATGTTAGCATTATAGCTTCCGCAAAGTCCACGCTCACCGGAAAGCACAACATAAGCAGTACTTTTTACATCACGGGCTTCATAATAGACATTTTCTGTTATGCCTTGATGACATACACCATAAGCCATAAACTCTTTAGCTTCATTAAATAAAGGGGTAATCCCTTCAAGTCTGCTTTTATTTTTTTGTACCTTGGAAGCTGCAACAAGGTTCATGGCTTTCATGATCTGCTGAGTATTTTTAACACTAGAAATCCTGCGCTTAATAGCTTTCATGGAAGGCATAGGTAACTACCTCCCTTGCATAAATTCTGATATAGCTGTCTTGATCTTATCTTCCAAGGTTGCGTCAATGGATTTTTTCTCACGAATTTCTTCCAAGATATCTCCATACCCTGTGTGAATAAAACTCAAGAAATCATTCTGCACTTGTTTGATATCTTCTACTTTAACATTTGCCAAGTATCGGTTGGTCAGTATATAAAGTATAAGAACTTGCTCCTCAACAGGCATCGGTTTATATTGAGGCTGTTTTAGAGTTTCCACAATTCGTTCGCCATGGCGCAAACGATCTAATGTATCTTGACTCAAAGCTGAACCAAATTGGGCAAATGCAGCAAGTTCCCTATATTGAGCAAGCTCTAGGCGCAATGGTCCAGCTATTTTCTTCATAGCACCTATCTGTGCAGAACCACCAACACGAGAAACTGAAAGTCCCGGGTTAATCGCAGGTCTGATACCATTGTTAAACAGCTCAGTTTCAAGGAATATTTGACCATCTGTAATAGAGATAACATTGGTAGGAATGTAAGCAGAAATATCGCCTGCTTGTGTTTCAATAACAGGTAACGCCGTTAAAGTACCACCACCATGTTCATGATTCATACAGGCGGCTCGCTCAAGCAAACGAGAATGCAAATAGAATACATCACCGGGATAAGCTTCACGCCCCGGTGGCCTGCGTAATAACAAGCTCAATGCGCGATAAGCCACAGCATGTTTTGAAAGGTCGTCGTAGACAACAAGCACATCTTTGCCTTGTTCCATCCATTCCTCACCTATAGCACATCCTGCATAAGGTGCAATATACTGCATTGGTGAAGATTCGCTGGCACTAGCCGTTACTACAACAGTATAATCCATGGCTCCGGCTTCTTCCAAAGTGTTTACCAAACGTGCTACAGTAGACACCTTTTGACCGATTGCAACATATATACAATATACATCTTTGCCCTTTTGATTGATGATAGTATCAATACAAAGGGCAGTCTTGCCTGTTTGACGATCTCCAATAATAAGTTCACGTTGGCCTCTTCCAATAGGCACCAGGGCATCTATAGCCATAATACCTGTTTGCATAGGCTGGTTAACTTCCCGACGGGTAATAACACCAGGAGCCACCCGTTCAACTTTACGAGTAACAGTGCTATTAATAGGCCCTTTTTGGTCAACAGGTTGACCAAGAGCATTAACAACCCGGCCAAGTAGCGCATCACCAACAGGTACTTCAGCAATACGTTCAGTACGCTTTACAGGGTCGCCCTCTTTAACTTCTACATCTGCACCCAAAAGAACAGCACCTATACTGTCCTCGTCTAAGTTTAACGCAATGCCATAAAGTCCGCCTGTAAATTCAAGCAATTCACCGCTCATTGCTTTATTTAATCCATGTATACGGGCAATACCGTCACCTACATGGATTACTGTGCCCGCTTCAGACATATCTAATGTTGAAGAATAGGCTTCAATTTGCTTTTTTATTACGGTGCTTATTTCTTCAGGTCGAAGCGTCATTTGCCGTCCCCTTCACTCAAACTGACCTTTATTTCTTGCAAGCGACTTTTTATGGTACGATCCACAAAATAACCGTCCACTTGAATGTACAACCCACCTATAATTGACGGATCTACTTTTTGTTCAATGGTCACCTGTTTGTTTATTTTTTTTGACAAAAGTGCAGCTAAAGCAGAAACTTGTTCGGCTTTAAGTGGCACAGCAGAAATAACCAATGCCGTTGTCCTTCTAACATGATCATTTGCCATATCAATAAAACTGGAAAGTGCCGGAATAATAAATTCTTCACGATTTTTAGCAACCGCAAGACGCAAAAATCCCAGCATATCAGCACTGATATGCTTTGAAAAAATCTCATCAAAGAAGGAGTTTTTTTCCTTTGCCGAAATACGCGGATGTGTAATGATATTTTTGCACTCGTCATTGTTTAACACATCCCGCATGAAAATAGCCTGGTCAAGATTCTCGTTTAGCATACCACGTTCCATCGATAAATCGAATATTGCCGTTGCATAACGATTGCTTAATTGTGCCACGCTATTTCCTCCAACTCAGCCATTGTCTCATTATATAACTGCTCATGTGCTGCTTCATCCATATTCCTAACTAAAAATTTGGATGCCATACTGGATGAGATATCAATAACTGCCTGTTTCATTTCACTTTTTGCCCGTTCTTGCTCAAGTTCAATTTCTTTAAGAGCACGAGATTTAACAGCATCAGCCTCACTTTTAGCTTCTGCCATTTGTTCTCTACTTCTTTCAGCAGCCTGCTTTCGTGCTGCATCCAATATATCATACTTCTCTTGCTCAATATCCTTCATCATCTGCTCATACTGACTTTTAAGTTTAAGAGCTTCTGCTTTGTCTTTTTCAGCAGCTTGTACGCTTGCTAAAATACCCGCCCGGCGATCATGTAAAATCTGTAAAACAGGCTTATAAAGCAACTTAGATAGTATAAAAGCCAAAAAACCAACATTAATCAATATGAGGACAATCTGGACGAGAGTTTGCAGATCCAATCCAAACACACGCGGCTCTGCCACAACGCCCAAGAAGAATGGATACATGTCAACCATCCCCTTTCATCAAATGACTATACTTTACATAAATGAAGTATAGATAGCCACTAATGGGTTGGCAAACAACAAAATTATTGAAATCAAAAGGCCATAAATACCAGCAGTTTCTGACATAGCCAAACCAATAAACATTGTACTTGTAACAGTACTTCTAGCCTCAGGCTGACGAGCAATAGATTCAATTGCCTTTGCAGCAACATTACCTTGTCCAAGACAAGTTAAAATACCATTTAGCAGAGCAATAGCAGCTGCTATTTGGCCAACAGATAAAACAAAAGCTAATGAACTTACTTGTTCCATAGTAAATTCCTCCCATTAATAAAATTAATATTAAACGCCTTAAAAAATCAGCGTAGTTGATAAAAGATAAAATTATTCAGAAGTTCCTGCCATAGATCCTATAAAAGCAAGGCTCAATACTGTAAAAATATAAGTCTGCAATAGTCCCATAGCTAAATCAAAATAAATGTGAAGGAAAGCAGGCCATCCAAGCACTGCAAACCACGGCAATAATCCATACACCAAACCCATAAGGATCATACCGGCCAAAATATTTCCAAAAAGACGAAAGCTTAGAGATATCGGACGAGCAAGTTCACCAATTAAGTTGAGAGGTAAAAAGACAGGAAATGGCTCGATAAAAGATTTGAAGTAAGCCTTTGGACGATATTTTATTCCCATAACTTGAATAAGAACAAAAGTGGCAAGTGCCATAGCAAAAGTAACAGCCCAGTCTGCTGTTGGCGGACGAAGGAAAAGACCACTAAAATTAGAGAATAATACGAAGAAGAAAACAGCAAAAAACCAATTACCTAAATAAGCAAGCTTGTCACCGGCAGTATTCCTTACAAAACGATCAAATGTCTCAATAATTGCTTCAGCCACATTTTGAATACCCTTAGGCGAGTCCGTATATGTAAGCTTTAAACGAACCACTATCGCCAATATAATCAAAACTGCCATAACAATCCATGTGTTTATAAGTGTTTCTGTAATCCATATAGGTATACCAAACACTTCAAAAACTCTAACAATGGCTATATTAAAATCCATAGCAGAATCCTCCCACTTTTAAAGATTTCAATTACTTATATTATCTGCGTTTTCAGCTTTAATAACAAACCATAACGCATATTTTGCCGGATGATAAGTGAAAATACCTGCTACAGCACCCCACAACAAGCTAGGTATTGCTATAAGTGCAGCAAACACCAGAACAGCCCCTGTCAAAAACAGACGTAACAAGTATTGAAAACGGATATGATTCCCTGCAATTTCTTGTTCATCTAAAGACATAGAGGCAACTCTTTCAGTTGTCCGTTCAAGCCAAATTACTTTGATGATATTAAGGGCTGTGGTCAAAATGATACCGATTGCAAAATAATGGGCTTGAAGTACAGGAAAATAAATTGAACCTACAATTCCAGCCACAATCATAATTCCAGCCGTAATTATCATAACCATGATCATTTTTCGCACGGTTTGAGAAAAATTTATAAACATAGCTCAACCCCTACATTCGTTTAGATAGATCGTATATATATTTAAAAGCAGCTCCGGCACCTAACAATGAAAAAATCAATAACAGCCAAGGAGATGTATTAAAAATGTTATCTAAAAACCGACCTGAAAATACACCAATCAAAATACAAACCACCATAGTGATTCCTATTTGAGACAATTGGGACAGCCCTTTAACAAAGTCATTGCCCATTCCATTTTCTTTGTTTGACCCATTTTTTGATTCAAATGTTTCAGGAATTTTCTCAGGCGACATAATTTGTGCCTCCAAAACACTAGAAACCTTCTAGTGATACATTCATAAGAATACATTCCCATGTAGTCTACCTTATATTGCCCCTTTTGGCAATAATGAATCCTTGAAAATTTTTGACAAAAAAAACATACTTAAAGCATAAAATACCCAAGCAACTTTACCAAGAAAAAATTATCAGTAGGTTGAATATTGCCTTACCCACAATTCAGAAATTATGTTCGAAACTTCTCAGCTTTCTGCCACCGTTGCTCTGTCAAACGACTTTATGCGGCTTTTCAGTCTGCGCCTAGTATGCATTAGACTAAAAAATGGGCAAAAAAACGAGCAAATAGAAATAATTGCATCAAAATTCATTGCCGTGACACACCGGACAAATTGCTTGACATCCATTTCCAATAAGTATATAATGATTTTAGTAATAAATCATTATAATTAATTTTTAGGAGTATAGTTCAGTTGGTAGAACGCAGGTCTCCAAAACCTGATGTCGAGGGTTCAAGTCCTTCTGCTCCTGTAAAAAAACAAGAGGCTATTGCAAAAGCAGTAGTCTCTTGTTTTTTTGAACCTAAGAAATGTTATATTGACATATATAAAAAAATGTTTAAAAAACACTTGACAAACGCTTCCAAGAAATATATACTGAAAAAGTCGTAGGAAGAATGCCTATGAAATAATCATTATATCAAAGGTATTTAAAGCTTGGGAACCCATTGCTATAGCTCTAATAATAATAGAGGAAATTGGGTGGTGTTCACTTGCCCAGATAGCTCAGTTGGTAGAGCAGAGGACTGAAAATCCTCGTGTGGGCGGTTCAATTCCGTCTCTGGGCATCTTTTTCCAAAATTGTGCGGGTGTAGTTCAATGGTAGAACACCAGCCTTCCAAGCTGGATACGCGGGTTCGATTCCCGCTACCCGCTTCATTATGGAAAAGATGTATGATTGTATATAGTTTGCGCGAATGGCTCAGTGGTAGAGCATCGCCTTGCCAAGGCGAGGGCCGTGGGTTCGAATCCCATTTCGCGCTTTCCTAAAAAAATCCGTAAATACGGATTTTTTTTTGTATAGTTTTGCAAAAATTAAGCCTATCCTCTTATCCCGGATAGGCTTAATTTTTTGTTGTTTTTTTGATTAATCTTCAGATTAGTTAAATAAGCTCAGCCATTTCAGCTAATTCCTTAATAGCTTGCCGTGATACCTTTCGACCTTGAAATTCCAGCAAATCTTCCATAGCACCGGTCAATATACAGCCCGGTTCGTATTTCTTGAGTACAACTGTATTCTCGTTTGTAAACAATTCAAATGAATCACCTACTGTTACATGCATAGTTTTTCTCAACTCACTAGGTAATACTATCCTCCCTAGCTCATCAACTTTCCGCACAATTCCTGTCGCTTTCATCTGTTAGCCTTCTTTCTTCGCTATATAATGGTTACTTTATACTAATACTGAATATCATATCATATTTGTAAAAAAAAGTCAATATTGGTTACATAATAAATTTTCGTGTCGAAATATAGATATTTTCGCAAAAATTTCATTGTTTGCAATAATTTTTATATAATAACATAAAATTCCTATTTTCATTAAAAAAGGCCATCAATCCGCTTAACTTGGATGAAAGCCCGTTGAATAAATTATGATGATTTTAGAGTCTGTTTATTATAATTAAACAATATTCAACCGGTGACAAAATGAGACCGGTTGACTGCCATTGTTCATTGATATTTACTGTAATTTATGTTCCTTTGGTTCATGTAATACAGGTTCTTCTTGCTTAGCACTTTTTCTTATGCTACCGGGAATACCAAATAAAATTCCGCTTATAGGAATAACCATCCAACCCCAAGCCCACCAGCCAAACATAAACCCAAGGGTTAAAAATACAAATGGCGAAAGGGCAATTATTTTATAATTACTCTCCATTGGTGTAGTCAATATGGCAGAAATAGGAATAATCATCCAAGCCCAGGCCCACCAGCCAAACATAAATCCAAGCCCCAAAAATATAAACGGTGTTAGTGCTACAAATTTCCAATTGCCTTCCCTAAACCAATCTTCATCGTCATCGTCAAACCACTCTTCACTTTCACAGCACCAGTCACCGCCACTACTAATTGCAGCTTTAGCGGTGGAGCGAGATTCTACTTTTTCAAACCCGGCTGTTAGTTCACTAACATCGCCTATATCATTACGTGCCATATCAAAAGCATCGTCAAAAGCCGCACCTTTGCCCATATAATCTTTTATGCGTTCTGTTAAATGTGCTTGCAATTCTTCTTTTTGTTCAATTACTTTATCGGTTTGTTTTACTCCGGTAAATAAATCATTAACAAAATCAATTATACGACGGTCATTCATGATTCTCACCCTTCCATCCTAAAATTCTATCCATTAGGCTTTTAGTCATGTCCCATTTGTGAATATTTTCTGCCAAGTTTTCATTTCCCTTTTGTGTTAATGTATAGTATTTTCTTCGTCCACCTTGGCTTTCGTCGCCCCAGTAAGAAGCAATCAATTTTTCTGATTCTAACCTACGTAGGCCGGAATATAAGGTTGCCTCTTTTATTTCGCAGGAGCTGTTAGTGATGTAGATGATAGTTTTACTTATGCTGTAACCATAACAATCCCCGGCAGAAATTATTTTTAATAGGATAGTATCAATATATCCGCTTATCAGGCCGGATGCAGCAGCTTGCCCATTCAAAGATATCCTCTCCTTCGCAAAGTACTGTGTTTCATATAGTACTTTAACATGAATAAATTTGATTGTCAATACAGCAAAATAAGCATTATGATTGTGCAAGATATACAACTAACTTTTTTTTAGTACGACAAAAAAAATTGCAACATGCAAAATTATACTGTATACTTCCAGTGAAATGTTCCTGAGAGAATGTACGTAGGAGGAAGTGAAAAGTTACCAAATGGATATAGCAGAGCAAATGCCTTTTTTAAAGCAGTTGACTAAAGGGTTATCAACTCAGTTTGGATCTAAATGTGAAGTAGCCGTTCATGACCTTACAAATGGCCCGGAGAGTACAATAATAGCCATAGAAAATGGGCATGTTACAGGAAGAAAGATTGGCGATGGTGCCGGTCCGGTTGTTATGCGAGTTTTACAAGATCCCCATTTAGCTGTGGATAATACAGGTTATTTAACCAGAACAAATGATGGACGCCTGCTACGATCTTCCTCCATCTACTTAAAAGATGAAAACGGACTTCCTATTGCTTTATTAAGCATTAATTATGACTTTACTGAACTAAGTAATGCAACCTCTGTTCTTTTACAATATATGGGGATACAAAGTGATAGAGCACAACACAATGGTATTGATACCATTTTTTCCGGTGTTAGCAATATTTTAGACCGGCTTATAGAAGAAAGTGCTGTTTTAGTTGGAAAGCCGGTAGCATTAATGAACAAGGATGATAAAGTTAAAGCTATCAAATATTTAGACGAAAAGGGAGCTTTTCTAATCAGAAACAGCGGAGATAAAGTGTCTAAATATTTCGATATATCTAAGTACACTTTATATAACTACCTGGATTATGTAAAAAGAATGGAGATGCCTAACCCATGATAGAAAATCAAAAAATAGAAATCATTTCAAATGAATGTCAAAAGTCAAATTGTGAAGATGTATTAAACCTTTTAAGCTCTTATGAAATGAAAAAAGTTTTAGCCTTTCATAAAAGCTTTCCGCAGTATGCAGAGACACCTTTGATTAAACTGGATAATTTAGCGGCAAGATTGGGAGTCAAAGCTATTTATGTTAAAGATGAATCTTATCGGTTTGGGTTAAATGCATTTAAAGTTTTGGGTGGCTCTTATGCTATAGCTAGATACATAGCAAAGCTTATTGGAAAAGATGTTTCTGAAATGACTTACAAATATCTTACTTCTAAAGAATTACGTGGCCAAATTGGTCAGATTACTTTTTTTACTGCTACTGATGGCAACCATGGACGGGGGGTTGCTTGGGCCGCAAATAAATTAGGTCAAAAATCTGTTGTTTATATGCCGGCAGGCTCTTCTCAAATTAGACTTGATAATATTCGTGCAGAAGGTGCTGAGGCTTCAATTATTGATGGTAATTATGATGATGCTGTGCGTCTTGCAGCAAAACATTCTGCTGAGACTCCAAAAAGTGTTGTAGTACAAGACACTGCCTGGGAAGGCTACGAGGAAATTCCCGGATGGATCATGCAAGGTTATGGAACTATGGTTGTTGAGGCTGAAAACCAGCTTGAAAACTATTATGACGCTTGCACTCATGTTTTTGTACAAGCCGGAGTTGGGTCATTGGCAGGGGCAGTTCAAGGAATTTATACTTCGACATATGGAGAAAAAGCACCCAAAGTTACAATTGTAGAACCACATGCTGCAAATTGCTTGTATGAATCTGCAAAGGCCAAGGATTATAAAATAGTAACAGGAGAAATGCGTACTATTATGGCGGGACTTGCTTGTGGCGAGCCAAATACAATTTCATGGAAATTGCTAAAAAATTATTCTGATGCTTTTGCTTCTTGCCCCGAATGGGTGGCCGCTAAGGGGATGCGAATACTATCATCGCCATCGGCTACTGATGAGCGGGTTATATCCGGCGAATCCGGAGCTGTAGGTGCCGGCTTGCTTGCCGCTTTAATGCAAAAAAATGAATATACCAAGCTTAGGGATCAATTAGGATTAAATGAAGATTCTGTTGTGCTGTTGTTTAGCACAGAAGGTGACACAGATCCTGAAAAATATTTGGATATTATTTGGGATGGAGAGTATCCGTCTCTTTAAATAAAGGAGTGTTAGTGTATGGATTCTGAAACTATTAAATCTATCAAGGCTCGTGCCGAGCATTACAAAAATGATATGAGCCGCTTTTTAAGGGACATGGTAAGGATCCCCGGGGAAAGTTGCGACGAAAAAGGCAAGATTGAATGTGCCGCCGCAGAAATGCGCAAATTAGGTTTTGATAAAGTAGAAATTGACCCTATGGGTAATTTGCTGGGTTATATGGGTTCCGGCAAAACATTAATTGCTTTTGATGGGCACATAGATACAGTTGGCGTGGGCAATCGTGACAACTGGACTTTTGACCCATATGAAGGTTATGAAAATACTGAAGAAATTGGTGGGCGCGGAGTTGCTGACCAAGAGGGCGGTATTGCAAGTGCTGTTTATGGAGCTAAAATCATGAAAGATTTGGGGCTATTAAATGACAAATATACCGTGCTTGTTACTGCAACAGTACAAGAAGAAGATTGCGACGGCCTTTGCTGGGAGTATATCATTAAAGAACTTGGCATAAAGCCGGAATTTGTTGTGCTTAACGAACCTACCGATGGTGGCATTTATCGCGGCCAGCGGGGGCGCATGGAAATTCGTGTAGATGTAAAAGGGATCTCTTGTCATGGTTCTGCGCCGGAGCGTGGCGACAATGCTATCTACAAGATGGCTGATATTCTGCAAAATGTTCGCAGCCTAAATGAAAACGATTCAGAGGCATTTGATATCAAAGGTTTGGTAAGGATGCTGGAAGAAAGATTTAATTCAGAATGGAAAGAAGCTCGCTTTTTAGGTCGCGGTACCATTACTGTAAGCGAAATTTTCTTTACTTCCCCAAGCCGTTGTGCTGTATCGGATTCTTGCTCCGTATCTTTGGATCGTCGTATGACCGCCGGTGAAACTTGGGAAAGCTGTCTGGAAGAAATACGGGCTTTACCCGCAGTAAGAAAGTACGGCAAAGATGTAGAAGTTTCTATGTACAAATATGATCGTCCTTCCTTTACAGGCTTGGTTTATCCAATAGAATGTTATTTTCCGACATGGGTTATCCCGGAAGATCACCCTGTAACTAAGGCAATGGAGGAAACATATAAAAGTTTGTACGGTAACGAACGCATTGGCCCTGCCGAGACTTTAAAAATGCGCAAATCCCGCCCATTGACTGACAAGTGGACATTTTCTACAAATGGCGTAACTATAATGGGTCGCAACGGTATACCATGTATTGGTTTTGGCCCCGGTGCAGAGGCTCAGGCTCATGCACCTAATGAAAAAACTTGGAAGCAAGATTTAGTGACTTGCGCCGCTGTTTTTGCGGCACTGCCAACTATTTATACACAGCCTTAAAAAAACTTTGACAGGAGAATGCATTATGTACATGAGACATTTTACAAACAAGTTGGATCAATTGAATATTTCCAGGATGTTTCAAAATGATTTTTTGTTGACTTGGGAAAAAACTGATGACGAAATTGCCGCAATATTTACCGTGGCGGATGCTTTGCGATCTTTAAGAGAAAATAATATTTCTGCAAAGATATTTGACAGTGGTCTTGCTGTCAGCTTATTTCGCGACAACTCTACACGTACACGCTTTTCATTTGGTTCTGCGGCAAATCTTTTAGGTCTTGCCCTTCAAGATTTAGATGAAGGCAAAAGCCAAATTGCACATGGCGAAACTGTACGCGAAACTGCTAACATGGTCTCTTTTATGGCTGATGTTATTGGTATTCGTGATGACATGTATATAGGCAAAGGCAACACTTACATGCGTGAAGTTGCTCACGCTGTAGAGCATGGTTATAGAGATGGCGTGCTGGAGCAGCGTCCAACCTTGGTTAATCTTCAATGTGATATCGATCATCCTACTCAATCTATGGCAGATATGCTTCATATTATTCACCATTTTGGTGGGGTGGAAAATTTGAAGGGTAAGAAGATCGCTATGACTTGGGCATACTCTCCATCCTATGGCAAGCCGCTTTCTGTTCCTCAAGGTGTTATTGGTCTGATGACTCGTTTTGGTATGGAAGTATCTTTGGCTCATCCAAAAGGATATGAAGTAATGAGCGAAGTAGAAAAAGTAGCCACTGAAAATGCAGCAAAAACCGGCGGCAAATTTACAAAAACTAATAGCATGGCAGAAGCTTTTGAAGGCGCAGATATTGTTTATCCAAAAAGTTGGGCACCGTTTGCCGCTATGGAAGAACGCACTATCTTATATGGTAATGGTGATATCACAGGTATTAGCGATCTTGAAAAAACATTGCTTGCTCAAAATGCAGAACATAAAGATTGGGAATGTAACGAAGAGCTGATGAAAAGAACCAAAGACGGCTCTGCACTCTATATGCATTGTCTGCCCGCGGACATCACCGGTGTAAGCTGTGAACAAGGCGAAGTATCCGCTTCCGTATTTGATCGCTATCGCGAGCCGCTATACAAAGAAGCAGGATTTAAGCCGTATATTATTGCTGCAATGATCTTCTTGGCAAAATGTAAAAATCCCGGTGGGACATTAGAAAATTTAGCAGCAAAAGGTCAGCCACGTTGGTTAGATAGGTAATTGTTATGGGGAAAAGAGTTGTTTTAGCTTTGGGCGGCAACGCCTTGGGCGATAATTTAAAAAAGCAGATGGTTGCTGTTAAGTTAGCAGTAAAAGCAATTGCAGATTTGATTGAAGAAGGCCATGAAGTAGTTATAGTTCATGGCAACGGGCCTCAAGTTGGAATGATAAATTTAGCTATGGAAGCCGCAAGTAAAGTGGACGATCATATCCCAATGACCACTTGTGTAGCTATGAGTCAAGGTTACATTGGATACGATATTCAAAACACTTTGCGGGAAGAATTATTAAGTCGTAATATTACAAAGCCTGTTGCAACTATCATCACTCAAACTCTTGTAGATCCTAATGATCCCGCTTTTGATAATCCAAGCAAGCCTATTGGTGCATTTTATACAGAAGAGGAAGCAATGAAGATCCGCGACCAAGGCCATGCCGTAATGGAAGATGCAGGGCGGGGCTGGAGACGGGCAGTAGCTTCACCAAAGCCAATTGGCATTATTGAAAGCGAAACTATAGAAGTATTACTTAAAGCGGGTCAAATACCGATAGCTGTTGGCGGCGGTGGAATACCGGTTGCACAGGCAGAGGGACACTGTTTAAAAGGTATGCCCGCAGTAGTAGATAAAGATTTTGCAAGTGCAAAGTTGGCAGAAATCCTTGATGCAGATATGCTTGTAATTCTGACAGGGGTAGAGAAAGTATTCATTAATTATAGAAAGCCGAATTCAGAACAGCTAAGCACACTAACCCCTGATGAAGCCGAAAAATATATTGCGGAAGGGCATTTTGCCAAAGGTTCTATGTTGCCTAAAGTAGAAGCGGCTGTCCAATTTGCCCAATCCAAACCCGGACGAAAAGCCTTAATAACACTACTATCCAAAGCAAAAGATGGCATAGCCGGAAAAACAGGAACACTCATTAAGGTATAAGGATGGTTATATGCTGCTAAAGAATGCATTGCTTGCTCTGGAAACAGGGGCAAAAAAAGGTGATCTGAGAATTAAACAGGAAATAATTCAGGAAATTGGTGAAGGGCTTATCCCTCTTCCTGATGAAGAAACTCTTGACCTTGATGGGAAAATTTTGTTACCCGGCGGAGTAGATGTTCATACACATATGGATCTTGATCTGGGGAATGTTCGTGCTACCGATGATTTTTATACGGGAACAATAGCAGCGGCCTGCGGAGGAACCACTACTATTGTAGACCATATGGCCTTTGGGCCTAAAGGCTGTACTATTCGGCATCAGGTAGAAGCTTACCATAAACTGGCCGGAGGCAAAGCAGTTGTGGACTATAGTTTTCATGGTGTAACAGACCATGTTGATGATGCAGTGGTTGCAGAAATGAAAGACTTGATTGCCGACGGGATTACCAGCCATAAAGTTTATTTGACCTACGGCGGTAAAATTACTGACTATGAAGCCATGAAGGTAATGCAACTTGCAGCCGAAACAGGCATTGTGATTGCTGTCCACCATGAAAATGACGGTTCTATTGCCTACCTTCGTGAAAAACACTTGAGCCAAGGAGATACTGCGCCTATTTTCCACGCCCGCAGCCGCCCTCCTGAAACAGAAGCAGAAGCCGTTGCCCGAACATCATATTTTGCTCGTATGGCTGGGGATGCTCCTTTATATGTAGTTCATCTGTCAAGTGCTTTGGGGTTGGATGTAGTTCGTTCTGCACGTAAAAACGGGCAAAAAAATTTGTTTGTAGAAACCTGTCCTCAATATCTTTTTTTAGATGAATCCCGTTATCTTGAACCGGACGGGCTTAAATATATAATGAGTCCGCCTTTACGTACACCGGATAATTGTGATTCCCTCTGGGAAGGTATTATAGGTGGAGATGTTGACACTATTGGTACTGATCATTGTCCGTTTTTTTACAATAAAGAAAAACAGCTTGGCAAGGACGATTTTTCCAAAGCACCCGGAGGTGCTCCCGGGGTGGAAGCTCGTATTCCACTTATGTTTTCGGAGATTTCAAGCAGCCGTTTAAGTTTAGAAAAAATGGTGGCTTTATGCAGTGGCAACCCGGCCAAACTCTTTGGTATGTATCCTAAAAAAGGTGTGTTGGCTGTAGGAAGCGATGCAGATTTAGTGGTTGTAGATCCCAATAAAAAGGTGACAATAACAAAGAAAATTCTTCATGAAAATACTGACTATACGCCATATGAAGGCTTGACGCTTTCAGGTTGGCCGATTTTAACATTTTCAAGGGGAGAAATAATTGCTAAAGATGGCGAATTCATAGGAAAAAAGGGCAGGGGACTTTTCATTAAACGAAATTTGCCGGATTTAAATGTGCGTTAGTGCAATTTTGCTGGCCGCCGGATTGTCTCGTCGCATGGATGGATGTGACAAACTCCTTTTACCTTGCCGTGAAAATAGCAATATAACCTTATTGGAAAAGGCAATTGCTTTGATGGACAGACATCCTTTTTATGAAAAGGTGTTGGTAACGACCGGTGAACGTTTAAAATATTTGTCAGCTTTGCCACAAAGTATTAAGATTGTTGTAAATCATAACCCGAAAGCAGGGCAAAGTGAAAGTCTTAGGCTGGGTCTAAGCATTGCCACAGGTGAATATTACCTTTTTTTAGCAGCAGATCAACCCTTGTTGGATGCATCTGTATTACAATGGTTGTTAAGAGCCTCAGAAAGAAACCCGGGTAAAATTATATACCCTACTATCAATGGTAATAGATGTAACCCCACGCTCTTCCCGGCAACATTTCGGGAAGAGCTTCTTTCTCAATTTGGCGATGTAGGCGGACGCAAAGTGTTATTAAACCATCCGGAACATTGTATTGCCATAGAAGCTGAGAATTCAGAAATATTTTTTGATATTGACTCAAAAAGTGATTATATGAGATATAATTTTAGGCATATACAGGAGGTAACTAACAGTTAAAAACAAGTTGTAAAACTCTATAAATATATATTGAAAATATCAAGTAAGATTGCTATAATTATCAATGGTGATTATATGGAGTTTTACGGAATAGGGAAATTTGCAGAAATGATAGGGGTAACGGTTCAGAGTTTGCGAAATTGGGACAAAACAGGCAAACTAAAACCTCATCATGTAGCAGAAAGTGGATACAGATATTATTCACAAAAGCAACTTTATCATTATCTTGGTTTGAAAAAAGAAATGAGCAATCAGAACCGAAAAACAATAGGATATTGTCGAGTGTCAAGCAATAAACAAAAAGATGACCTTGAAAGGCAAGTAGAGAATGTAAAAACTTACATGTATGCCACGGGGTACTCTTTTGAAATTATTACAGGCATAGGCAGTGGCATAAATTACAACAAAAAAGGATTAAATCAGCTATTATCAATGATAACATCATGCCAAGCTGAAAGAATCGTAATCCTAAACAAAGACCGCTTGTTGCGTTTTGGATATGAATTGATCGAAAATATTTGTGTAAAATATGGCACAAGTATTGAGATAATTGACAATACAGAACGCACGGAAGATCAAGAACTTGTTGAAGATTTAATCCAAATTGTTACGGTTTTTAGTTGCAAACTTCAAGGCAAGCGTGCCAACAAAGCAAAAAAGATGATAAAGGAGCTTTTGGAAGATGATAAAAGCTGTGAAAATACGATTGCGCCCAACTAAAGCACAAGAACAAAAACTTTTGCAATCGGCAGGAGTAGCAAGATTTGCATACAATTGGGCACTGGCAAGGGAAAAAGAAAACCATGAAACAGGCGGTAAATTTTTGAATGACCAAGCGTTACGCAAAGAATTTACAGAGCTAAAGCAAAAGCCTGAATATTCGTGGTTGTATGAAACAAGCAATAACATAACAAAACAGGCAATAAAAGACGCTTGTATTGCATACAAAAACTTTTTTAAGCATAAAGCCGGTTTTCCAAAATTCAAAAGCAGACGGCGTAGTACGCCGGCATTTTACAATGATAACGTGAAATTAAAATTCAAAAACGAAAGATTTTTACTTGAAAAAGTTGGTTGGGTTAAGCTGTCTGAACCCGAAAGAGTGTTGCAAGGCAAATTTTATAATCCTCGAATAACTTTTGATGGCAAGTATTGGTACATCAGTGTAGGGCAAGAAGTTCAAAAACCCAAAATGCAATTAACAGATGAATCAATAGGCGTGGACTTAGGGATAAAGAAACTTGCAGTTTGTTCCAGTAAATATGAAGTTGAAAACATCAACAAAGCACCAAAAGCAAAAAAACAGGCTAAAAAATTACGTAGGTTGCAACGTAAAATTTCTCGAAAATATGAGATAAACAAAAAAGGAAAGGAGTATGTCAAAACCAGCAACATTATAAAGCTCGAAAAAGAAATAAGACTGATACACCGTAAATTAACGAACATAAGGCTAAATCACATTCATCAAGCAACCACGGCTATAGTGAAAACCAAGCCAAGCCGTGTTGTAATGGAAAACCTGAATATAAAGGGAATGATGAAAAATAGGCACTTATCAAAAGTTATAGGCGAACAAGGTTTTTATAATTTTAAGCGAATTCTTGAATACAAATGTAATTTTTATGGTATTCAATTTGTGAAAGCCAACAGATTTTACCCCTCGTCAAAAACATGTTGTGAATGTGGACATATTAAAAAAGACTTAAAATTATCAGATAGATTGTTTAAATGTTCACATTGCAATAGCGAAATAGACAGGGATTATCAAGCAAGCGTTAATCTGTCACGCTACACTGCTTAAATAAATATAAAATATACCGTTCGTTGTACGGAAATTTAAGCCTCCGGAGTGTTATATCAAACGAAAGTAGCCGTAGTTAGGCAAAATCGGACACGTTGAACGAGGAATAAACTTTTACAGACTTGTTCCAGAGCTTTTTAAAGTTTTGACAACGGTACATATAAAATTGGCAATGGATTTTTACGACGCGACTCAAGATGCTATCAGTAATTTAAACAAAACAGAACGTCAACTTTTTGATTACGTAGTTAAAAACATGGACAAGGTTAAATATAT
>Ga0123355_10003639_pt1 | contig 22196 bp, 18 predicted proteins | sample TergutEmb28metaG_3_FD_89872 | JGI IMG/M metagenome (GOLD analysis project Ga0123355, IMG submission 89872) | Embiratermes neotenicus P1 segment gut microbial communities from Petit-Saut dam, French Guiana - Emb289 P1 | ecosystem: Host-associated > Arthropoda: Insects > Digestive system > Gut ... | reverse complement strand
TTTAAACATAGTATATACTGTCCGTTTTTTCCTCTTCAAAATGCAGTTTGTTTCATAAATCTAATGTATTTGGTTCCAGTATTATTCACATTTTATATAGAGGGTGTGCTAAAATTAAAAAAAAATAATTCTGGTGCCAAAAGCGTACTACAAAATTGTTGTACTGGACAGAATATGTTGCGCTTTTATCATAAACAGAGCCAGTTCTGACAATCCAGCCAGAAGAGTTCATTTAGTGTTGCTTACTGTTCTTTGTTCATAGGAAAATCTTTTGTCCATGATCGTGACTCTTCTGATGGGTTCGTACAAGTGTTTTTGACACAAAACACTTATTACATACCTCACACTGATATGGTTTCTGCCCCGTATGATAACGTTTGTGTACAGTCAAGGTAGAGCGCTGAGTAAAAGACTTCCCACAATGATCACAGGTGTGGGGTTTTTCACCAGTGTGTGTACGCTGGTGAACTTTCAGGTATTCACGAGAGATGAATGCCTTCCCACAAACATCACAAACATCAGCTTTTTCCCCTGTGTGTATTCGAACATGAACCATAAGAGATGCTTTACTAGAGAGTGCCTTGTCACAAATACTGCACGTGTAGTAACTCTCTCCTGTGTGTGTTCGCATGTGCAGAGTGAGCGAACCTCGCTGCAAGAACACCTTACCACAAATTTCACACTGGTGTTTCTTTACAGGAAGTGTGTTGTTTGGATCATGCTTTCTTTTATGAAGTGCCAAATTATGTTTGTATGGATAAGCCTTGCCACACACATCACACTGAAATGGCTTCTCACCTGTGTGAATATTCTGGTGCTCCTGCAACTCTGTGTTGGTGTAAAACCCTTTAGTACATACACCACAATGGAATTTGTAGTTACTGAGATGTCTCTTTCGATGACTCACCAAATTTGACTTCTGGATGAACGCTGAACCACATATATCACACACATGATCCTTCTCTCCTGTATGAATCTTTCTATGGTCCCTCAATTCACTGGGTCGCTTAAACTTTCGCCCACACATCTCACATTCATAAGGTCGCTCCTCATTGTGAATGACCATGTGGGAAGTCAATTTTCCAGTGCAGTTAAATGCTACCCCACATACCATGCACACAAAGGGCTTCTCCCCAGTATGCATTCGACGATGTATTAGTAGTTTGCTTTTTATTAGAACCTTCCCACAGAACTCACATTTGTTTGTATACTTTTCCTTTGATGAGATGCACTTCAAGTTCCCAACAGAATCTCTACAGTCTTTGTCCACAAATCTGGAAAGAAGAGAGATTTATAATGAATGGCCAAAGCCCCTACCCATGAGCACTACAGGCAGGTTAGTTTTACACGACTCAATTTTGCACGATTTTGCTTTAACGTGACTTCAAAATTTACACAACTTCTTGAACTTGCACAATAACTTTAGATTTTAACATGATTTGGCAAAGACAATCCGTGGCCGAACTTAACTTCTGTAGGAGGCTAGCAGAAACTAACCTCTGTCATGCCATCAGCAACGTGTATGGACTGATTATGCTGGTGTTCCAATCATGCAGTTTCCTCTTCTACAGCATTGGCTTTTCTTACCAACATGAGTGGTAACATAAATCTGTTTCACCTAGTGCAATCAAAGTGAAAAATCAGCAAAAAACAATCAGTAATTAGACATAATCAGCTGACCTGAACAAGGTGACGGAATTGCTGACATACGCCATAATGTCAAACTTGATCATAGTAGCATATGTACAATCCAAGATAAAGCTGATTGAATTAAAGAAGTGCTCAGTCAGGAACTAAAGTGTTTGTGTACCAACAGCACCACAGCCCTATTGATGGCAGTCTCTTACATTTTTACTGGATTAGAATTAATAAATCTATTGTACAGAAAAGTATGTATACTGTATAGATGTATATATACTGAAACACACTACACACGTACTCTACAGGTCCAAATGTCCATTAGTGGTATAGTTATATGCCATATAGGATGAGGCTGTCAAACCCCTAACCCCCAGAAAATAAGTTCTGAACAGGAATTTTGTGCTCAACATGCGTGATGTTTTTCAGGAACGTAACCCTAGTGTAAAATGAGACCTGCCTGTATATGTAAACCATGGTCTGGTCCACAGCAACTTCTCTTTTCTTCAAAAAAGCCTCGTTTCCTAAGTCAAAACAAATCTCAACCTTGAAGTATCCAGTTTTACATACATTTACATTCCTTTTACCAACAGATATATCACAAATGGTCTACATGTTTCAGCAAACTGCAACAAGAACATCAATCGGTCATTCAATCCTGTATTTGTACTGTTGTAGCACTTTCCCAGAGAAAATAAAGAAAAAATCTACAAGGATAGCCAGTATCACGAACCAGAAACCACCCAAAAGTCAGCAGTACCATACGAATCAATTACTTGGAAGTATAGACTTGTTCCACGAACACATTTTTGCATTGTTCAACTTCTCTTTTTTATATCAACCTCCCGATTAAAAATCGTACCTAACATGGGTCTCTCAAACCAACCAACCTAGCACCAAAAAAGCAGAAGGTAGTCCCTTTCACAAAATTCAAGAAAAATGGCCCATGTTCCATGTGAAGAACACCAACACAAATATGTAACTCAGCCAGAATTTCTTATACCATTCCTGCCATGAAGTATCTTCAAGCGTAAGTACAAGGAGTGCTGATAAGTACTTAGCCCGACCTACTTCCCGATGTCATAGGAAGAAATCGATAGTGTTGTTGGAAAGAGGGGTCCGTTCACGTGCCAAATTGCAAGTCTTTTCTTGTTACAGAGGCTGAAAAAAAGCATGTCAGGCGACACGCGATTTCAACAACATGGAGACACGGCTGTCAAGTTTTTTTTCTTGCAAGGCAAAGCACCAAAGGAAATTCAGGCCATTCTGACAGTAACATTACGGGAACATGCACTATCGTATGCTACCGTCAAAAACTGGGTGGCCCAGTTAAACGTTGTGACCTGGATGACCCAAAACAGTGACCACCCCGGAGATTATTGATCAAATTCACGAGCTAATACTGGAAGACCGCCAGATTCCGGCTAAATCAATAGCTCCGCAACTGGGCATCTCACGTGAGCAGGTTCAGTCCATCATTCATGAAGATTTGGACATGTGGAAGCTATCCGCAAAGTGGGTCCCGAAATGCCTGAACGCAGATCAAAAATGTCAATGGTGCCAGTCGTCTGAGCGACCTCTGGAATTTCTTCGGCGCAATCCAAATGATTTCCTGTTGCGACTGGTGACCACGGACGAAACCTGGTTATATCACTATGACCTGGCGACAAAGCAACAATCAATGGAGTGGCGGCATAGCAGCTCACCCCGCCCAAAAAAATTCCGAGTGCAAAAATCCGCTGGAGAGTTCTCACCTCGATTTTTTGGGATCAAGATGGCATCTTCCTCATTGATTATCTTCCAAAGGGCCAAACTATCAACATGGAGTATTACTCATCTCTGCTGGTGGAATTGAAGGACATTTTGAAGGAAAAGCGCCGGCCATGGGAATGTCACCAAGGGGGTCTTGTTATTGCACGACAATGCCCCAACTCTCCGTGCACTTGCAACCCAGAAGAAAATGGCCTACCTGGGCTTCAAATGTGTTGATCACCCACCCTATTCTCCAGATCTGGCCCCATCCGACTACCACCTGTTCCCTGGACTGAAAAAACAATTGAAAGGTCGCAAGTTTTCATTTGATGTGGAGGTCACTGCAGCCGCAGAGACCTGGTTGGATGCACAACTTCCTGAATTTTTTTGAGTGGCTTGCAAAAGTTACAGCAATGGACTAAGAAGTGTATTGAGCTTCGTGGGGAGTATGTTGAATATACCCCCAGTCTGGTCACTGTAGCTCGTTTCCTTCCTGGTTGGGCTAAGGCCTTGTCAGCACCCCCTTGTATATAAAAATCTGTGTATAATGAATATTTTTTTTTGGCGTAGTGCTGGTTTCCCAGCCTTATACCACGTCACATTTCACCCTCAGCAAACCAGTGGAAGTAGTACAAGATGTATGAAAAAGTATTATTCAGAAGTCAAGCCAGAGGCCCCTTGTTCAGCAAGTACCTGCCATGGAAAATCGGCACAATGGCCATATGCCTAAAAAATGGTCACGTATCTCTGGGGGCAAGTGAAGAGGCAGAGCAGGGAACTTTATAGGCAACGAGAGCAGACATGACATTTCATGTAACTGATTCATCACCAAATATTGAGGAGACAACTGAAAATAAATGGCAAATGACATGAAAGGAAGCCACCATAATGAAATGAAGGCAACCTCCCAGAATTTACCATCAATTACTGATGACAATCCAACAAAATCAGGTGCAACATAGCCACTCTCTAGGCCAAGATCTGAATCCAGTACCTCACAAAAAGCATTACCAATGCCAGGGGTTCAATATGTAATGTAACATAGCATGTCATGTACACTTACATTACACACCTGGTGTGACAGAATTTTCATCGTACATCTTTACATGGTGCAGTAACATTATCTTTGTAACTAACATCACAGTATCAAGAATTGTGATTTGGTCAATATCTGATGGTCACACTGAATGTTCATCTTTTGCCCTGCCATAATTTCAGTTCATGTGATTAGAAAAAAGAACTCATAAGAATGCCAAGGCAAAGGTTGTACTACATAACTAACACATCACCCTGTAACTGATTAACACTGTCTTGGTACTTCATAACAGGACTGCTACATGACAAGTCAAGGTAAGCTGTAAAAACCATCCAGTGGATTCTGTTTAACAACAGACTTCTAGCAACAAAACCTCATCAAATATAAACCACCATACTGAACCCATGCACTCTCTAGTTCTACAAAACATGAAACACACACTTTGTAAAAATACAGAAAATTCAACAAAACTGTCACTGCACTATTCCAAGGAATTCCTCAAAAAATCAGCACCTCTAATCATGTCTGTGACAACAGTGAACCTGACAGAACATTTATGTCATACAAATCCAAGCAAAGTCCCCTGCTTATTACAAAAAATTGCAAAGGTCTTAGTGGCAATGCAAGTGGTAGTACATTTGAAGGTGGTAATCAGTTCTGTTATACAGGTGCCATGAGCTCAAAACAAATGCAAACAATTTCAACTACTAGTCACTTTCTCAAATAAGACGGAACACAGAACACTTTTATTCCTGGAAAAGTTCTTCTTCCCATGCTGTGACCAAAAGTCTGATTCCGAAGTTAACCATCATAAGATAAAGCAAAAATACATGCCTACACACACACATACACAGATTTTTCACTTATATATCTCATAGCTGCATCTGCTTAACTTAGATACCGCATGCGTGCGTGTGTGTGTGTGTGTGTGTGTGTGTGTGTGTGTGTGTGTGTGTGTGTGTGTGTGTGTGTACAGCAGCTAGAAATTGGATTTGTACCTTCTGGGATGTGATGCTGTTTTTGGGTAAATGCCGGTGTTAGAAGGGCTGCAATGCCTTGATCTTCACAGTCAAGCAGTCCAAGAGGTAATTCTCTTTTGACTGCCTGACACTGAAGGCACTAAAATCCTACAAGCACTCCACCAGCAACAGTTTCACATCCCTGAAGCCTTTAATGTCAGGAAACAGAACCTCAGTCTCATAATGATGGGGCTTCACAGATGTCACTTGCTGGTTTGTGGATATGTACTTCCCCTGCGATGGCCACACAATAAGGTTCCTTGCTACTCATTTCTACCAAACTCTGAACTACAATACCAAGACACTGTTGGTGTATTTTGCTACCATATACCATCATCTATTACATGTATATGAATTACCTGGCAATACTATCAATAGTCTGCACTACAAAAAAACAAATAAGATCACTAAACAAAGAACTGAACACTACCTAAACTGAGTACTGCAAAAAAAAAAAGACACAAAAACAGTTACAATAACCAGCCTCCATGTCAAGATTAGAACCCAGGATCTGCTAAAAATGTGGTACTACCAACATGACAGCACAGTTCAGTGAGACAGCTATCCAAGCTAATATCCACCAATGGCAAAAAGAAAATAATTCCTCTATTTTTGTTGTACAAATAATCCCCTTCTTCACATCAGTTCTAAATTAGTTTATCAGCTCTGCCATAATTAGATGCGGCCCTCTGGTAATTTCAACGTATTCATCAACATATACACCTCTCATTGCCAAGCCACCCATCACTCTACCCTTCATGACGCCCAGATTATACTATTAACTGTAGAGGTGCCCTAACAGTTTCACAACAGTCAGTAGTTCCTGTGTGCTGATCATCACATAAAACTGGAAAGAGAACTGCTCCAGTAATGTGGCCCACCCCATAAAACCCTCCCTTTTGGGGTGCAGAACTGTCAGACTCCTACATTATTTCAGTGTACTAACATGACAGGACTAAAGGGTGTACTATGGCAAACACTATTAGTGACCATGGTATTGAAAGTTAACCCCAATACTGCTAATTTCATGGAAATGTCACCAGACCCTGTGTGACCAATGTGGTTCTTTTGTATCAACACACCCATGTGCACAACATGTAGTGATGTGTCACACATTATAGCAAAATCCCTTGCCCTAACTTGCATGGCACTGGACAGGTGTCAAATTATCTCCCCATTATCAGGCGGTACCTATAGTGAGAGAACTTCTTACAGGTAATTTCTTGTTACTGCTCCTATACTTGGTCTGTACAACTGATCGGGAAAGTCTCCATTTTAACACCTCCTTCATCTACTGGCTTAAGGCCATTAGGGTCCTCTTCTGTCTCTTCTAGAGTCTTCACAGTTGAAGAGGTTGATGGGGTAGGAGACAAGGTTGCAGGAGATACCAAGAGTTGATTTACACACTCTTAGAAGCCTTTCAGGACATGTCCCTGAGATGCCTGTTTCAATGACGAAGATTTCTTCTGGTAAAATACAAAACTTCCAGCATTCCAACTACTATCCGCAAGAGCTGGAATGTGAGGATTTCTGAATTTTCGGACATTGAATGAAAAGAATTCTACCACCATTTGAAGAAACAAATCTGAGTTTTCCATTGTTGCCACATTTCTTCATTAACAACTGAAAGCCGTGTTGTTACTGTATGTACCAATATGTTTAACATTCACAAATTTTCATGCCAACAGTGTATTTGTGTCTTACATACAGATGCTTCTGATGTTTGCAGAAAACAATACAAACCTTGTGCAAATAGCATGACATCGTGGTGCATTCACATAACCAATGATGCAATGTAAATGCAACAATGTGTTTGGTGTGTGTGTGTGTGTGCGTTTTGAGCTCTGTCAACAATGTAAAAATATTGGGTGTTGCACGTTTTAATGGAAAATTTATTTCACCGGCAACAATAAAACACACTTTGTTCTTCAATGTGAATAGCCCAATATTTTGTCAGACTAACCAAATGTGGAACTCCTCCACAGATTTTACATGTCCCCAACATCAAATTTTACAAAAATCTGTCCAGTGTGAGCCACACTGTTACACGCAGGCAGGCGGATGGGTGGACAAAGGTAACCGGCACTTTGCACAATTATGCAAGTGCACTGAAACAGTAGGACCTTATCTTTACAATTAGACGTAATTTTTCGTGGTCTATACTTCACCACAAAATGGCTTGGCAATCTTGGGAGGTAGTTTGAAGCTGGGTGTTGGTACTAGAAGAGTTAACTGGTGTTACTACCTTCAATATTTATTTAAAGTGAAATGAACAAAAGCAATATATATAACAATGGCAATCCAGCACTCATGCATTTGTAATGGTCAAATATAAAACAAACTGGAGCATTTCATAATGCTACATACTCAATGTGCATTATACAGTGATATGCTGTAACCTAACAATACACAATTTTACAGGGGACAGATAAAACCTGACAGATATGCCATAAATGAAATTAAGCACGTTATACATTTAACTCACTTTAAATTAGTGGAACAGCTTTTTGTAGATACAACATTTTGACAAGGTTGTGTTTTAACCCAACCCTCTAGTAACGTAAGTATCACCATTCAACAAATTGTGTGGGTTACCACAAACAAAGCAATATATCAGTTTGTTGTTTCCGATCTGCAATCACAGAAATATTTGTAACCATCTCACACCACCAACTGTCAGGTTTACTTTAGTCAGTACAACCAAATTTCATCATGATTGCTTGCCTATCTACATCCACTGCTATACCATCAGGAAACCATATAAAATTGTGTGTTAATTCCAGACATGAAAGTGAGCACTCAAAAGTGCTATCAGAAGAAAAAATCACTTAAGTTGGTGACAGCTGAAGATACCAGTGTCTCTGTTGTTTACTGAATTATGATACCAAAAATCTTATACATTGCAATAAGACAGGTTGCTAAAATGAGTGAATACTGAATGGTAATTCAGATCAGCCTGGTGTTTGTGACAGACACTGAATGGGAAGACACGTCACAATAGAACATGGGACAGAAATTTTCAGAGGTACATTTTGGCAGCAGAATGCATGGTTTCCTCCAGTAACCAATTTTTAAGATTCTGTTTCACAGATAAATTCATGAACAATACAGATGACCAGGTATAATAATTCATAAAATTAAGGAAGAATGTGTTCATATATTCACTGCATATGTAAAATTATATAGTGCTGGTAGTGTTTAAATATATATATATATATATATATATATATATGGAGATGTTACGACTTCAGAGTACTTCAAATACTACTACACCAAACCAATCACACCTGTGGATATCACCTGCCAATTATACTCATTTCTGTCAAAGTAGATATTTCTATTTTGCACATATCATGCACCACTGCCTCCACTCTATGCTTATTTTAACTCACTTAAATCATCTGGCATCAAGATGTTATTCAAACAGTCTAAAAGACACATTTCAACCAGCTGACAACTGTCACACACAACCTGATGGTGCTGGCCTAGCCCAACTTGCTCTCTCACACCCTGTGTCAGCAATGGGGTTAGCATAAAATTTCTGCTACCCAGTACTGAACACTCTGTGTACAAACAGCATCCCTTCAAACATAATACACACATCTTCACAGCAATGAGGCAACATACCCAGCATTAGCAATCTGACAATGCAGTGATGACCAGAAATGACACAGTGAATGTCCCAGACATTTTTGCAAGCCAGATTAATTTAGCTACATTAATTTCAGTTCCTGGAAAGTATAATTCCTTTGCAGACTGCCCAGATGAGTCATCTTAATTTGACCATCACTGCCATAAGATAAATTATTAAATTCTTCATTCCGAACATATTCACAACAGTTCAGCAATAAACCTCAATCTGGCCATTCCTGACATAAGTCAAATTATAAAACTCTACATTACAAATGTTTTCACAACACTTCTAACAATTTCCTGCTAAAATATGTCTACAGTAAAGGTGCAATAAAAAGGTCCCAGAAGTTCTGGATTTCCAAAATAAGTTTGCAGACGTGACATAAGGCATCCCCTTCCCTTCAAAATCACTCACTACCATTACTAATACCCTTTAATTCCAAACAAATTAAAACCAGCTGATTTTGAAAAAGGGGGGAAAGCAAAAATTCAGCGCAAACAGTGAACTAAGGCATCCCCTTCCCTTCATAAATACTGACCACCATTTCTAATACCATTTAATTCACAACAAATTACAACCAGCTGGTTTAGAAAAAGGCGGAAAGCATAAAAAATTGAGCAAAACAGTGCCAAAGTCCCCAAACTTTCCATTAAAAACCCAGAGAAGAAACACCGCAACTACAGGAGCACAGTCCATTTCGAAAACACAGTATATCCAACATAAAAAATAGTTTTACATCTGAAATCGAGAATATTTAGTCATTTTCCAAATTATCACATTTTTATTGCATCATTCAGAATGAGAACATAAAAAACTTTGAACAAGTTACTGAAAATGACGATCACAGGTCCAACTGAATAAATACTAACAAGTCTAATCTTTTGTACACTTCACAAATAACATCTTTTAAATAAATAAATAAATAAATAAATAAAAATGAAAGCACTAAAACAAACATCAACACATGCACAAAACACCATTTCAGCATTCATAACACTGAAAACATTTAAGAGCTGTAAATAATCCTGCACATTACTTCCTGCACTATGCTATCCTCAAAAATCCCAAGCCACAATTATCGCTGACATGGTGACGTCATAAAAGTGATCTCAAAACTACAGTTTCATACAATAGCATAAATCAGCCCTCTCCAAACATTCTCATCATGTTACCACATACGGAGTAGATGTTACAACATTCACAAAATATGTTTCTTCCATTCTGCTCTTAGCATACTAAATAATTTACAAACTCTCCTACAACTTCAGCCTACCACTTACTACAAGAAGATTAGCGATATAAAAATCCACAGTCCATAACATGACAAGACTTCCAGTGAAATTTTGCAATTTTACACCATCTATTTCACTAATTGCTGAAACAGAGAACCATACAAAAAATAAGAGGGGTGAAGAACATATTCTTATATCCATACACAACATGTGGCATATACAATATACTTCCATGTGAGAAACTTGCCTTCCAGTTGTAAAATATTCCTGTGACTTTCCATGCTGCATGACTAAAACAGGCTGTCAGAAAACATATACATGTATCTGCTTGCAGACACATTATACAATGACATGCCCTTTAAACATTTTATGTGCTGCTGTTGTAAGCTATTATGGTATCACACGCAATGAATTTGAGAATAAATGTCCTAACCATTACAACACATGAAAACTGCTCCTGATCATAGTAACTTTCCACAACTTTGTCGAACAAATCCTAGAAAAAACTTGTCAACAAATTACAACAATTCTGCATTCCTGTGTCAGATCTGAAGCCTCATGATCCTGATGGTCTAAAGACCTTTTGCAAGCTACATGTTTCACCTGTATTGCAGTACTCAACCACAGGGTTAAACTGGACTAAAAAAGCATAAAGAATTTTTGTAAAGGAACTACTTGGAAACTAAAAAAATTTAGAATTACAGATGACAAGGAAGGTGAGGTGGATGATGAATGGCGCATGCTTGGATGTTAGGAATGCTGGAACTATGGCTTGTGCCACCAAAACGTACTGATGGTCTGAAAATGCTGGTAAATGAAGGAAATAAAGTATTCAGGAAATTTAACAAACTTCACATCTTTTTATTTTCTCCTGGTATGCAACTATTTGTACTGCAGCTCATGACTGCAGAGGAAACAAACTATAATATGTCAGCACTAGTTTCTGGACTTGCATGGAAAGATGACCAGATATAGCACAACTATGTGCCATTAGTTACTGCCAAGTTATTGTGCTGTGAATCTGTGTAGTGTCACTGTAACAGAACACTGTATTGAAGTGCGACTGACACTCAAGTGTACTGGTGTTGCGTGCGTTCTGTAACTAATCTAGCCCAGTGTAATGGTAGACCTTAACCCTTAACACCATAATTATATTCCCGGTGTCATGTACTGGAGACCAGAAATTAAATAATAGCTGAATAAGGAGACCAAAAAATGGCTGTCATACTTGACAGTTTGCATTTTCAGCACCACACTGTTTGACAGGTACACAATAATGTTGGGCACCAAAGTTAATAAACAAAGAATTTTTAAGAAACTATTTTAACACTGAGAAAACACATCATGAAACAAAATGCTTACAATGCATTTTAAACAAAGCAAATATTAGATGAGAATTTTACACTTTGGGGGTCGTCTATCATCAAATTGGAATGACGAAAATGTAGAAAAAATGCATCAGGTCATGTACAGGGACAGACTGCATATGATTAGTGATGTCCTAAATCTTTTAAAGAGAGAATATCCAGCGACAAACAAGTGGGACCATCAGAATTGGTTTCTGCAACATAATGTCCCAGCTCAAAAGGATGTGCCCATTCTGCAGTTTTTTACCACAAACATGGCCATGGACCCCATCCCACTTCGTCCCCAACCTTGCCCCTTGACATTTCTTCCTGTATACAGAGAAAAAATACAGTTCAAAGGGGGAAAATCTGAGGACATCATAGAAATTCAAGCCAAATAAAAGGTGATAATGTAGCATCATCAAAAACGTAAGTTCCAGAGATCTTTCCAGCAGTGGAAGAGGCTACAGGACCAGTGCACAAACTCAGCATGAAAATCCCTTAAAGGAAATACCAACATGCAACTGAGGTGAGCTTAAAATTTTATATCACCACAATCTGAGACCTTTTAGCTCACACCTCATACAAGTGCTTATGAAAATCGAGAGCAATACCTAGTCATTTTCAATACTGCAGAGAAGGCATACACAAAGACCTGATTTCTGATGTGTCACAACATGTATGAAGTAACAAAAGAACAAAAACACCAACACTCATAACATGTAAAGCTGAATACCTGAGATCAGTTAACCTGAAAAAAACTACCTACACCATGACCTGCTTATCAAAAACTTCTACAGATGCCCAAAGATACAAGGTCACTCAAGGTTGCTACAGCTATGCCTGCAAGATACTACAGCTACAAGAAGGAACTATGACAATTTGTACTCTTGAAAATAATCAAATGTGACTTGGCACATCACAGTAGACTTTCTAAACCTGTAAATATGACTAGAGTAAATTGATGTGGCATAACAGCATTTAATGCAGTAAGCAGAATGAAAGGTGAGAGCTACAATACACAAGAACTGCTCAATATGCAATCCTACAGAAAGACATGAGACACTTCTTATCAGCTATGGCACACTTCTCTTGTTAACTGTGACAATTTCACTTAACCACACTACCATAAGCATCCTGCACCAACATAATACTACTGGTGCTGTAAACAAGGAATGAGAATACATGACAGTGTTTCTACTATTAATTATTCAGGCCTTTATTTTAACCCTTTGGTGCCAGAATTAAATGCCTGGTGGAGCTACAAAAATGAACTGAAATGAGAGCTGCGTAAGAAAGGCCAGTAAATGCCACCACTTTTATCTGAAGCAAGGTGTTTTGAGCATTGCACTACGTAAAGGGTATACTTGATGTAAGGTGCCAAAGGGTTAACAAACAATTCAATTACACAACATGTCAAGCACCACAAACATAATCCCATCATTGCCTCACAAATGTGTCAGTTCTGAAATTTTATACAACAAAACCTAAAACTCAACTTCATTATATAATGCACCTTAAGTAAGGTTTTATAGTGTAATTTAACGAATAAAACAATCATACATACATAAAAAAGAGTATATTCGTTAAGGAACTTCATTACTAATACCAAGTAGGGCTGGCAAGAGTAGTCTTATAAATATAACCAGTACAATTTTATTACAGGCCACTTCATAACACATTCTTCAGAGATCATGTTTCCGCATATGTGTGATCATGATGGTCCTTGTCACAAACCCCCTGTCACATACAACACATTTGTAGGGTCTCTCACCTGTGTGATAACGTTTGTGCACAGTAAGAGTTGATGCCTGAGTAAATGACTTGCCACAAGTCACACACTTGTAGGGGCGCTCCCCAGTGTGTATGCGCTGATGAACAACGAAGTACTTGCGATGTGAAAAGCCCTTCCCACAAACATCACAAACCAGGGGCTTCTCCCCTGAATGCATCATCATATGGCAATGGAGCGACTCCTTACTTGTCAGTTCCTTCCCACAGATCTCACACGAATAACCTTTCTCCCCTGTATGGGTCCGTAAGTGTTGCAACAAACTCCTCTTCACAGAAAACACTTTCCCACAGAAACTACATGTTAAGTTGCTCTGTGAATTCTTATGACTTTTGGTGTGATGGTTGTAACTGTTCCTTGTTTCAAACATCAGATCACATATGCCACAAGCAAATGGCTTGTTACTACTGGAATGTATATCATTCTGATCTGCTCCCACTACATGAGTTTCCAAGTGTGTCTCAAGCGTCTTCTTGTACCTGAACCGGTTACCACACATACTGCAAGGATACGGTTTGACTTCCATGTGCATTGCACTGTGCATTTTTAAGTGATGCTGAGTCAAGAAGGTTTTATTGCACACTTTACAACCAAACTTCCTTTCCTCATGACTCTTCATATGATATGAAAGCTTAAAAGAACTAGAAAATGTTTCCAAACACTCTGTGCACCTGAAAAGTGCCTCTCTACTATGAGTGACCATGTGAATGCACAATGCATCATCAGTTGAAAACAGCTTCCCACATTTCTTACAAGAATAACAGTTAGGAGGCATTGAAACAGGACTGGTGTTGCTTTCAAACTGAATTACCTCAGTTGTAATTTCTCCAGGGTTATTTAGCACATGGAATATACTCGACAGGTTCCCAAATGATCCATGATTTATGTCACTGGTAGACCTGAAAAAAAAAAGTCATTTAATATTGACGAATAAAACAGTAAATAATATAGGCATTTCGAGACAATATTACTGGAAGGTGCAGTCAAAAGAACATACAAAACTTGTGTTTCATTATCTAACAGACAAAATTAAAAGCTTGTGACCTTAAGCGTTCAAACTGAATAATGACTATACCTTCATTACTTAAATATATCAGGCTATTCCTCCTTGGTGTAACAGGGCTGTCTGTTAGTTCAGAGGCACAAAACTGCAATTCAATGAAATTATGGAAATTTGAAACTTCAGTTCCCGAAGACAGCCCCAACAGTGAAAACAGTACAAAACGGAAAGGCATTACACCTTTGGAAAATTCCAAAAAAGGTCAATTTCCGTTTTATAAGGTTTTAATCAAATGTTATGAAATGCTTAGCACCAAGGCACTACTCTAGGTTCCTCTTTATAAAAACAATATTCAACATACCTGAAAAGTGATCTTCACCAGGAATTTTCCAAGGCTTCTTGCCACCAACCCTGATGGCCAGAATGTTTAAAATCAAAAACAAATCAACGTCTTTGATTTAGTAACAGAAGCCAGGGTTCAAACTTGTCACAAATCACAATCATTCGCTTGCTTCTCAGAATCAACCATCAAAAAAAATTCACTTTCAGTCGATGATTCCTCGGCGCGTAAGTTTACCGAGACAGAGCCATGTCCATCACGAACTGTTACAAAGCATTCCACCATGAAAAAAATAAAACAATCAATGCAGTAAAATAAAACGTCAGAGAAGTGTCACCTCCGTTTCATACAAGTCTCACTGTACAGCCCACTAGTTCATACGAATGACCACAAAGATCTGCTTCTGATTTAAGTAAATGAAGTTTGTAACCAACAAAAGTTTCAGAGCTGTGAAAATCAAGTCTGTATGTGGATAGCAGCAACAAGAATTTACTGACTCCTGCAAAACCACACCTCCAGTTCCTACCTCACACTTCAATGTGGTACTAGCTCACTGCTCCGCCATTAATTGTTGTGTAATAAAGATGTTGAAGTACAGTAAAACCTTGTTTCAAAAAATTTCCTATCATGTACACCTACCAACTTATTTTCTTTCAACAATCATACCTCAATACAACACACCTTTCTCTCATAAAATTTATGTCCCAACCCCCACAGAAAGAACTGACAAACAGTCCTGTAGGTCTTCAGCTGATGTGTCCTCCCCCTACCACCCACACTTTGATCCATGCAATGTGTAGAACTTCGGTATCCAGCTGCTGTCCTTGCAGTGAACCTACCTGACCATGCTATTCAACATCCTGGGGAAAAGACCATTAAAACAAGGTTGTACTGTACACATTTGCAATAGCATTGACACCCTCCTGGGCCCCAGTCACAAAATCACTTGCTACTGTTACAAAGTAGCGAATGCCATTCCAAGAATGCCTTTGTTGATCAACATGAAACCTCTTCCAACAGCGTTCTACACAGTATACACCCAAACAATCCACCATTTACAACAAATATACAAAACTAATCTACAATAAAAGTCAGCTGTTCTTACACCAGTATGAAGGACTTCTCAAAAACATTGTCTTCCTATCTCATTACACTCATACTCAAGTATGTATGTTATATTCATATTTTTTTTAAAGTCAGAGTAAACAAAACAGGAAAATAGGACCCACCATCCCATCAAAGGGAGGCATCCAACATCAAACTATACTCAGCATATCAGCAGGACCTTTCTTGATTATGCAAGACATTAATAAATAAACTAATTAATTAAATAAATAAATAAATAAATATAAGCAACGCCCACAGTATTATGCACACTTAAAAAATACCTTGAAGAGCAGCTAAATGGGGGTGAATTTTCAAGCTTCCTAGTCACATACCCCATCATGGGTTTTTTTAATGTATAATGAAATAAGTAAATCAGTACGAAGTTACGTAACATAAAATGCAAAAAGACCCATCACAATTATGCCACATGCATGAATTTTCTCAACTTCCCCAGTACAGTAAAACATCCTACTCGTACATCTCATGCCATATCTTTCTCAACCTCTCTTGAGACATAGGTGCCCACATTACAAATTTTCAAGATGCCATTTCGGCATAAACTGTCAATGTAACCCTGTACACCAATCCTGTGCCTGCAAAGGTGTCACCTACAGACCTATTGTGGAATAAACTACTCCATCCCTCAAACAGAAGTACTCAATGGCATCCTAGGTTCTGAGCAAAGGTCAACAACACCAATGTCACAACATATGCAAACCATGCACCATGTTTGCAGACCACGTTCACGAAATTAATAAGTAAACATTTTAATCATCGAGTAAAGGGATTGATATGTACCAGTAACAGCAATTTCATCACTGTTACCTATAATTCAACTTCACAACCGGTCAAATGCTTGCAGGAATCAAAAGAAATGGTCGATGAGTTGCTGTTTCGACTTCACTGCCTACCCATCAACCTTTTGGTACCTCTGTGATCAATAGATGTGGTCACTGCCGTGTAACAGTTATGTCGCTGTCTACACTTCACTGGCTAGTCAACTGCGAATCCAGGAGCTTGTTAGGTAGATGGATGATCTGCATTGCTGCCCTAAACAGAAGACTGATCAGCTGCCAACTGAAGCACCTGTTTTGCCCCCAAGATCTCTTCTCTCCCCCATTCTCCAAAAATAATGTCTGTCACTTTAGTGTTCCTGTACATCCACAAGTATCATAATACACTTCCATACTGCTACCTGCATATTCAATAAACTGTGTTTGGTTTTCTAGTGTGCTAAATTTATATCAGTTGATTACAAATTCCATCAAAGTGTGTGCAACTCAATCAATATGCCTTAATCATTGAAACAAATCAAACAATTTATGAATTTTGTTTACTCCTATATTTATTAACAGGCACACTGTAAAAGTCATATATGAACAACTACAAAACAGAATAAAATACATTAATTCACCATTCCATATGGCAAGCAGCAAAAACGTTTTCTGAGAACAGTATAATCCCCTTCACACCCCTCACTACTGCACCCTGTAGGACTGTAAAGTAGCTGTAACTGAATGGTAACTTCAGATCTGAGGTTCTTGAGGGCAGTGACTAGGAAAATTACTTATTTTCATCCGAGGTCTCATGCTATGATGTTGGGCAACGAAGTACAAAAGTAGGGTTGACTGCGAAGCTTCAAGCAGCAGACACCTCTAATGTGCCAGTACTTTTCCACTAGATTACATAAGCATCAAGACATTCCAAACAGTACCAGTGATCAACATAAGTGTTAACAAAACAGCACACTTCACATCTGAAGTTTATTTTCTGCCTACCAGCCTAATTCCAATTAATGGACCAAAATCGTCAAAAGTAACTGAATTATTTGGATTACAAAAACACACATAGTAACAGCACGTATGGTACAGACTTGAAATCAGCATGAACTGGTTTAGAACTTGAATTTAAGGAATATGTAATTCTACAGAATATACTGCATATTATGTGATGCCAATGCATTAGACACTGAGCAGCAACACCACTTCCCCTACCTTCATAATGGCCCTGCATTACAGTAAGCCAGACTTGAATTTGAAGATTTGTGTAACATCCTCAGAGTACACTACCAATGGCCTCAGAAATCCCAGGTAACATACTACCATGTAACTAAACTCTCAATTCATGTACCTCACCAAATGCATAAATTCAAACACATTTAAATTAAACACAACAGGGTCAATTAAAAAAATTAATATTTAATACAAGTATGGGCTGCTAGAACACACACTACCATACTCATAACAACGAGCTTGCAAACTGGAAACATAATACCCTCCCACAAAGAAGGGAACAGAAACACAACCATACTGTTAAGAACAGCTGACCTTAAAGTACAAAAAGTGGATCCACATGCATGAATCTGTGCCTGCATGCATGCATGTTCCATGCATACAGGAAGCCTAGAAGACAATTAGTCACAATGCATATGTATCAGATGCATACTTCCTAATTTCTGCTTCACTACAAACATAACCCTATTTCAGTTAGCCTATTATTTACTCTAGGAACAATGCCTACAATAAAACTGACAATCCCTGAAGTACAGTTAGAATGGGACATAAAATATGACACCAGCTTGTATAACTCTACCATATCTACTGCTATGTGCCTGCATCCTCTTTCTAACAAGTCTCACAGTTATACCTGCTACTACCTATACTATTTTGTATGATTTAACATCAGCTGAAGACCTAACACCAGTCCAAAGCACGCTCTATCACACTCACTAGCAATGCCACATAGATGAACTGTTCTCACTCCTATAGGGGAGGAAGTCTGCACAGTACACATGATACAATAAACTTCTACTGCCCAATGTTTGCCCTCTTATGTGAACAAAAAAGCAATATATAGAGTACCAATATACATGGGTGTGCAAGTACTAGAGTAAAACAACACAATAAAACATAACACATTTCTCAAGACATTATGTAGCCATTCTCTTATGTGCAACACCCACTCATTCAATAACTGCTCCCTTCTCTAAGGGCAATAGAAAAAAACAAAAAAGTTGAGCAGGAACATTTCTTGCAAAAAACAGTATCTCATCTATACACACTTTGTAACAGTGATATGAACAAGATTCAATTTTTATGCTGTCCCACGAAAATTTCAGACGTCATTCTTATCCGATTTCAACTTCGTTTATAACACACAGCTCACAAAATTGTTATGGTCCTGCAATTACATTTAGAGAAACAAGAATACCCACACTACGCTCTGACTGGAGGATGGAGAATGAACAAAATCACAACACAGGACCTTATGCTTCTGCTTTTCAGAATAAAATATTTATATAAACACAATAACATAGTTCCATGCTACAGTAAACTCAACCATCTAAACTAAAGGCTGGCCATGCTGCAAAAAAACAGCACTTCTCCAAAGAGATACAACTGAACATTTTCAAATAAAAATCTTTTGTTTACAACGTATCTAACTACATTCGACTGAAATAAATTCCCAACAAGAGGGCCGAAAGAAGTTTGTCTTCATTAAAAACAAATGCAGGAAAAGCATGCACATATGCCAAAACCTGGCATAAGAACTTCTGTTAGGTTTACAACTTCATACTGAAGACCAAGCAAGCATTTTATGGGACTGAACTGTGACAGTAGTTACAAACCAGAATATCACCGATATGACACTCAAGAGATAAGATGCAGACAGCTACCAAACACAAAAAATATGTAAGGCACTGGCATTCTGAATAAAAATAAAGCCTGTGATAAGTAATTTCAGAATCTAGATCTGGGACATCCTATTGTGCACAGTATTTCATCTGACAAAATACCAGCAACACAAATTCCTCCTATCCAACAACAATGCTTCTCCTAAGTAAATTCAAATTATTGGTGAAAGTAAGACTTTCTTAAATTTTTCAAAATTCCACAACATTACGCTGCTACATGTATGCTAGATCACTCAGGTATGTTCTCTGTTCATATAACTAAGTTTACCGCACATACATCAGTTGTAGCACTCCATGGTCATTTTAATCCAGGCACAACTTCAGGTATCTAGTAAGAATTATTTTTACGAATGCAATCCTGATTTCAAGTTTGAAAACTTAAAAACAGGAACAACATTTACAATGACTCAAAATGTGTCACAGAGCCAACACTCACCCATCTACAGCTCATATTTATCTCACACACTTTTCAAACCAATAAGCAAAACCTACATACTCTCAACCAAAAGTATTGTTTTTGTTTCATTACAAATTTTATTGTGCAATTAAAACACAGTGTCCTGAAGCTGGTAAATTATCACAAATATCATGCTATTACGGTGCTTGTTAAGACAAACCAGTGCAGACCCTCATTTGAATTTTTCTCCTGCTACAGCTCCATTTCACTTACATGGCAATTTCCTCCAAAAGTAATTGGTAATGGGGCTCTGCAATTCCACTTTGAAACCACAAAGTTTCTCTTCATGACATTAATGTTGGCATATAGAGCCCAATGAAGGCTAAACAAATTAATGTGCCCAAATTCTATGATAAAAAAGCTAACTGGCGAGTATGTAAGCCTAATAGCGAAAGAATTCTTCACAGTTCACAGGACAGTACAGGCCACATGTCTGATTTCAGCATAATTCAGGCACTGCTCACATTGCATGATTTCCAGCGAGCTTTGGTAGGATTTAATTCCATGGTATTTGGACAAAGATATATTACATTCAACACAACTTCAATTTTGAACTTCAGTTTATCATCTAGTGCTTCAAAAATAAGCTGCCACAGTATTCATAAAATGGACATTTACATTCTAAAAACAAAAAGGGTTAGGATCTTGGCATAATTTGAGTGTACAAAGTCAAACTTCATATTGCCTTGCTTTCAGATATTCATGCCATCACCAAAAAAGTTAAATTGTAACACCTTCCACTAGACCCTGCCGACAAAACCCTATCTTAGCCTCAAATACCAGCAATAACTGAACTATCATGGGATACCCAGAAACTGGTGACAGTTTGACCTAACAGGGCCAACTTTCTGTGTACCTCACTATGTTTCTTTTCAGTGCATAAAAAATGATACAGATTTATAAACAAAGAGTTTACTTTCTATGTATCTTTAAGCTCTATATCACAAAGTAAAAAGTCGGGCACACCTATACAGCACAGGTGTTTGGTTGGAAGTTCATGACAAAGAACTTTCGTGAGTAAATTTCAACCTGTCAGAAATGTACAGAAAGTGTATGCACGTATGGTGACAATATTCCCAACAATACAAGACATAGGTGGTTCTTATTGGTGGGGGAGGCACTTGACACATGTCAGCAAAATCTTTCCCATGGTAGTGGGTTATGCAGTCTTGATGAGGCCAGCAAGCCACGTGCATTTGCATTCGTCAGAGGATGCAATGCATAAGAAATTACCCATCATAAAATTATACATGGAGGACGAAAGCAACTATTACATATTTATATTCCAATTCTCCACCCATATTCAAAATCCCCAGATCTGAAAGCCAGATATTATTAAATGTTTGTTTAGAATGGTTAGTTGTGTGTAGTTGCAGTGGTTTAATTAATTTCTTCCCTACTTCAACTACAGAACTGCTATTACAATCTGCACATGTGCTTACAAACCACTTACGCACAAACTACTTTGTCTACTACCAACGCATATTTCAACCAAAAATAATAAATAAACCTGCACATAAACATTTGTTCTGACACTAGACATTACAGACTTTCATGATCACCTCAACACATGTCATTTCATTAACACTTCACACAGCAAACAGTCACTAAATAAAACAAAAATCCATCAGCTGCAAACCTGGTACGCATTAAATGTGACAAGAATGATACGGGGGGATCAAGACCAACAGCCTTACACACCCTATTCCCTGACCGGCCAAACCTGGGCTGTTCCAACATATTCCACATTACAGAACCCACACATCTGTACCTGTCAGCTGCAAGAGGTAGACAAATACATGGCAAAACAGACTCACTTCCAATACAGACAGCAATGTAACTGGTGTCAACAAGTTCATTAATATTATAAGCACACCTTTCGTCTCACATTAGTACAACCTTCAAGTTCTCAACTATACAAGTAACTTCTAGGGTTGTTTTCCTGTGTATTCACATGTCGATCACGAAACAGCAGTTTGTCATAACCCACCACTACATAATTTTGCAGGAAAGAGAAAAAACTTGGCCAATCCTCAACACTTCAGAATGTTACATTTGTACAAAAATATAAGGACATGCAATTATTTTGTGGACACATTTTGACAGGTGTGTTTGAAAGCCAAATGTCTAGCAATGCAATCTAACATTT
>Ga0123355_10003638_pt1 | contig 22201 bp, 23 predicted proteins | sample TergutEmb28metaG_3_FD_89872 | JGI IMG/M metagenome (GOLD analysis project Ga0123355, IMG submission 89872) | Embiratermes neotenicus P1 segment gut microbial communities from Petit-Saut dam, French Guiana - Emb289 P1 | ecosystem: Host-associated > Arthropoda: Insects > Digestive system > Gut ... | reverse complement strand
TTTCACAACGCTGACATACGAAAATATTTTACAAATCGCGGAACATATCGCACCGCTTGTTCCCCCTGCACAGGATGAAATATCTGCTGTGCGTTTTGATATGCTCATTTATCAGATAGAACTTGCTATGTTTGCGGCAAAGTCTTACAAGAGAGCGAAAAATGACCTCATTAGAAAAACACAGGAATTGTCACGCTACGCTACTATCCCTGCTGTAGCAGAGCAAAGCGAACTTATCGAGCAAATTTTGCATAACGCTTATTTAGAACGCGCCGGGGTAATGGATTACGAAAATATCCGCATCAAACTGCGTGACCTTATCAAATTTATTCCACCCGACGAACGCACACGCTATGACACCAATTTTACCGATGACATCTTATCGACAGAGTGGAATGAATCCCAACTTGATAATAATGACCTCGCCAACTACAAAAAGAAGGTAAGCTATTACATCAAGCAAAATGAAAGCATACCCGTCATTGCCAAGCTAAAAGGCAATGTACCCATGACACCAAAAGACATCGAATCGTTGGAAAGCATCCTGTGGGGAGAACTTGGCACGAAAGAACAGTACGATGCCCAATATGGCAAAACACCGCTGGGCGAATTGGTACGCTCCATCGTGGGTTTGAGCCAGCAAGCGGCAAATGATGCCTTTTCCGAATTCTTAAACGATGCAGAACTTGATAGCCGCCAAATGCACTTTGTAAAGCAGATTGTAAATTATATCGTCAAAAACGGCATGGTGAAGGATTTGGCAATTTTACAGGAGAGTCCATTTGCTGATTTAGGTGGAGTGAGTGAAATGTTTGATGATATGAAAATGTTTTTGAAGTTACGAACAGTTATTGAGGAGATTACGGCAAACGCCGCTGCGTAATATAACATACTTGATAACGCGCATCGTGCAAAAACGTCTTCTTACTCGTGAAGTGGATTATAAAACGAGGGATCGGCTTGTGAGCAAACTTTTTCATCCGTCCGAAAGACGTAATTTGCTTATAGCGTCACAAAAAAGACAAAAAAAAGAATAGTAGAAATTGTGTTGGGCCTGCCCCAACTGGTCATTTCCGCTTTTCAGATTATGACCTAACTACAAAAGCGGGATTTTGCACGTCATCTCGCCGCGCTGACAAAATCTACTATTCAGCTTATTGTAGCCGATTTTAGAGAAAGTATACTACTTGTAAACGACATATATAGCTGCGAGTTTAAGATATTTGAACTTTATCAAAAACCTTAGGAGAGACAAGATGCCCAAACAAACATTAAACGGAAATTGTTTCATGTGCGGAAAGTCCGCCGCAAAAACAGCAATGAAAAATCACCTCATAAAAGACCACAACAGCGGCGATGAAAATTGCTATCTCATCAAGGCTGAAGGCGCATACAACAAGGATTATTGGCTTTTCTTTACCGTGGCTCAAACTGCCACACTTACAGCAGTGGATAAATTCTTGCGTGAAATTTGGTGCGAATGTTGCGGCCACATGAGCGCGTTCCGCCAAGGTGAGCGCGAATTTGGGAAGTCTAAAAAGGTGTCAACACTTAATGTTGGTGATACACTACTTTATGAGTATGACTTTGGCTCGACAACGGAAATTATACTCACCGTTGTCAGTGATATTGCCCGACCCAAACAGCGCGAGAAGATACTTCTGCTGGCGCGAAATGAACCAATAACAGAAGTTTGCGATTCTTGCCAAGCCCCAGCCGCTTATGTTGATGCTTGGGGAGGTGGTTTTGTTTGTGAACCATGTGCTGAAGAATCTGATGAGTACGCACTTTTGGAAATTACTAACTCACCGCGCATGGGTGAATGTGGCTATACTGGCGAAGAGGACAGATGGATTTTTGACCCAAACAAGCCATTTCCGCAAACATTTTCCGGGTATGCAAAAAATAGACCACAATATGTTTGGATTGTGCCGGATAAGGATCGATATATAAAACCGTGACGGAGGAATTTTAATATGCTTTATGAATACACATTATCAGCCCAGCGTGAGGATTTTTATAACATCACTCCCCAAGTACGCGAAGCCATAACCAAGAGTGGTGTCAAAAGCGGCACTGCTGTGGTCTTCTGCCCGCATACAACGGCAGGGATTACCATTAACGAAAATGCCGACCCGGACGTTATACCTGACTTACTGCTGGGCTTAAACAAAGCGTTCCCCGACCGCACAGAATTTTGTCACGGCGAGGGGAACAGTGCGGCGCATTTGAAGGCATCTGCAATGGGTTCGAGCACCACCGTTATAATAGAAAATGGAAAGCCCTTGCTAGGCACTTGGCAGGGCCTATATTTCACGGAATTCGACCCACCAAGAGAGCGCAAATTTTTTGTAAAGGTGCAAGGCGAATGAAAGAAGAGCTTGCAAAAGGGAAGGAGATGGAGAAATTATGCTGAAACTGTACACGGATAGAACATCTTTCAAAAATTCAGAGATTCTTTATGATAACGATGCTGTGTTTGAAGTACACACAAGCAGATTGCAATTGAGCGAAACTGATAAATAGTTTATGATGAAATATGACGAGGTCAAAATCATCGGAGAAAATGAACGACTTTCTTAATATCTATTATGGGATTTATTTCAAGGTAATTGAAGACTTTTTTTAACGTGGTTGCGGAACGGGCAACCGCTCAATCGAATTTTCATATTTTGTGACAATGACGTTTATCGAGCACTTTATTTCAGCCGCAATAGTTTCAAAAGATTTTTGATGAAAGACTACCGCCATCACAATCTGCTGTTCTTCATCAGAAAGATGTCCTAAAAGTTCGCTGACATATTGATTGCTCTCCCACAGTGCTATCGGGTCATTAACGTTGGACGGTTTTCAGCTTATATGACTATAACAGTAACGTGAGTTTCTCCCGAAATGAAAAACGCCGCCATCCCTGTAAATACGGGACATGGCGGCATATGGGAAGTTACGAGAAGATAGTCAAAAATTATATATGACATTTACATAATATAGTAAAAGAGAAATTTTGGTTTGACGGAAAGAGCGGGTCTATAAAACCTCTTTCAAAAATCTGCCAGTAAATGATCCCTCGCATTTAACAACATCTTCCGGCGTGCCGCAAACCACAATTTGGCCGCCTGCGCCACCACCTTCTGGGCCAAGGTCAATTACATAGTCCGCAACTTTTATCACGTCAAGGTTATGCTCGATTACGATAACGGTGTTACCGCCCTCGGTTAGCTGTTGCAAAATGCCAATAAGCTTGTGCACATCGGCGGCGTGCAGGCCTGTTGTGGGCTCGTCTAGTACATACAGGGTGCGGCCTGTTGCGCGGCGTGACAATTCCGTGGCAAGTTTAACCCTTTGCGCTTCGCCGCCGGAAAGGGTGGTGGACGCTTGTCCGAGTTTGATATAGGTAAGCCCAACGTCGTGCAGGGTTTGTAATTTGTCCCGCAGGCGAGGTAGGTTTTCGAAAAACGTCAGCGCGTCTTCAACGGTCATGTCCAAAACGTCGGATATGGATTTGCCTTTGTATTTAACCTCCAGGGTTTCGCGGTTGTAGCGTTTGCCGCCGCAAACTTCGCAGGGGACATACACGTCGGGCAGAAAGTGCATCTCTATTTTAAGGATACCGTCGCCGGCGCAAGCTTCGCAACGACCGCCCTTTACATTAAAACTAAAGCGGCCTTTTTGATATCCGCGAATTTTCGCTTCTGGCAGTTGGGCGAAAACATCGCGCACCAAATCGAAAAGCCCCGTGTATGTTGCGGGGTTAGAGCGCGGCGTACGCCCAATTGGGCTCTGGTCAATGTTAATGATTTTATCTAGATGCTCAAGCCCGGTTATGTCCTTGTGTTGGCCGGGCTTAACGCGGGCGCGATTAAGGTCGCGGGATAGCCGCTTATATAAAATTTCGTTAACAAGCGACGATTTGCCCGAGCCACTAACCCCCGTTACGCATGTGAAAACGCCAAGCGGAAATTTGACGGAAATGCCTTTCAAATTATTTTCCGCCGCGCCTGTTATATGAAGTTGACGGTCTTTTTCTATTTTGCGACGTTTTTCCGGGGTTTCGATTTTCGCCTTGCCGCTCAAATATTGGCCGGTTAGGGATTCCTCGCAGTTCACAATATCCTTCACATCCCCGGCGAAAACTACTTCGCCGCCGCCGCTGCCTGCGCGTGGGCCAATATCCACGATATAATCTGATGCCCACATGGTGTCGGAGTCATGTTCCACTATAATCAAGGTGTTGCCAATATCCGTCAGGTGTCGCAGGGTTTTTAACAGGCGGTCGTTGTCGCGTTGGTGAAGGCCGATGCTTGGCTCGTCCAAAATATACACAACGCCAACAAGGCCACTACCAATTTGCGTGGCCAATCGTATCCGCTGAGCTTCCCCGCCGGAAAGTGAACCCGTGCTGCGGGCAAGTGTTAGATAGTCCAGCCCAACGTCCATAAGAAAACCTGTGCGGGCATGTATTTCTTTCAAAATTGCACCGGCGATTATCATTTGGTTTGGCGTTAGCGTTAGCCCGCCAAAGAATTTTTGGATGTCCTTAATCGTCATTTCAGTAACGCTGGAAATAGATTTTTCGCCAATCGATACTGCCAAAATTTCCGCTTTTAGGCGTTGGCCGTTACAGGTCGGGCATGTGATGCTGGTCATTAAATTGTCAAGCTCCTGCATACTGCTTGCTGAGCCCGTGTGCTGGTGCCTGCGCCACAAATTGTTGACAATCCCCTCATGAACATGGCTATAATTGCGGGGCAGGCCGTCGTGGCCGATATAGTTTAAGGCAAGCTTTTTGCCCGTTCCGTTCATTATAATATCTTGGGTGGCTTTAGGCAGGTCTTGATATGGGATGTCCAGGCTAAAATTATATTCCTTACTTAATGCGTCAAAAATAGCGTGCACCCAACTGCTTTCAGTTTTTACTGCGTTCCAACCGCTGGCCACAATCGCGCCTTGGTTAATGGTTAATTGCGGGTTTGGTACGATAAGTTCAGGGTCGAAGATAAGCTTAACACCAAGCCCAGCGCAGTCTGAACAAGCCCCTGACGGGTTGTTGAACGAAAAGCTACGGGGCTCGATTTCAGGCAAGTTAATCCCGCAGTCCGCACAGGAAAAATGCTGGCTAAACGTAAGGTCAGCAATCTCGTCACCCCCAGTTCCATTTGAGACACTAACAACCACAAGCCCACCTGTTAACGTCATTGCCGCTTCAATAGATTCCGACAGGCGTTTGCTTATGCCCTCTCGCACAACAATACGGTCAATCATAATTTCTATTGTATGCTTTTTGTTTTTTTCAAGGGTAATTGCTTCGCCAAGGTCGTAAACTTCGCCGTCTATGCGGGCGCGTACATAGCCGTTTTTTCGTGCGTCTTCCAGTAATTTTGCATGTTCGCCTTTGCGGGCGCGTACTACTGGGGCTAAAATTTGCAAGCGTGTATTTTCCGGTAATGCAAGCACCTGGTCTACAATTTGGTCAATGGTTTGTTTTTCTATCACCTTGCCGCATTTTGGGCAGTGAGGTGTGCCCACGCGGGCGTAAAGCAAGCGCATGTAGTCGTAAATTTCCGTTACCGTACCTACTGTAGAACGCGGGTTTTGGTTGGTTGTCTTTTGGTCGATAGAAATTGCGGGACTCAACCCTCCTATAAAATCTACGTCTGGCTTTTCCATTTGCCCTAAGAATTGTCGTGCATACGCCGATAATGATTCTACGTAACGTCGTTGACCCTCTGCATAAATTGTGTCAAAGGCCAGCGACGTTTTGCCTGACCCGCTCACCCCAGTGAAAACAACCATTTTATCCCGTGGAATTGTTAGGTCGATATTTTTAAGGTTGTTGTTTCTTGCACCTTTTATTGTGATACTGCCTGCCATTGGTCTGCTCCTTAGTGATATTTTGTTCGATGCATGTTCGATTTCCCATTATACAGTTAATAAAAAAATTTGTCTATGATGGTTTGAAAAATTTCTTTGAAAATCGAGTTTCAGTTGGTGACTCTGAGTCACCAACTGGTTTAGAAGCTATATGCATGGTTTGCAATATCGTATTGGCGAGGCGTTTTTTCGATAATTTTTGTTACTGATGACGCCGCGTGTCCAAAGGCACGCAAGGAAGAAGTATAGCTATATAAGCTGAAAACCTTCCTAAAATATAATACAGTAATTTGACGCAACACGAGGAAGCGATGACGACGCGTACCCAAAAAGGTACGCCAGGGGGGCTGACGATGGAATTGCAAAGTAAAATTGCAAAACTAGGCAATGTTTTAGGTTGGATTTAGTATTACGTAATATCCTATACAAATCTTTGCGCATTTGATATAATTTCCGCATCAATTTATTTATTGGAGGAATGATACACATGACAGAAATTCAATCTGAAGCAGGCGGCAGAGTTCTTGTTTCTGACGAAATTCTTGCCACAATTGCTTGCAAAGCCGCCCTTGAGGCAGAAGGCGTTGCAGGGATTGGCGGTTTTTTTTCTAGTACGTCAACTAACAAGGCCATCCGTAAATATTTGGCGAAGGGTGTAAACGTGGCTGTAAGTGGCCAAAAAGTGCGCTTAGCCCTCGCTGTTTCTGTAAAAATGGGCGCAAAAGTACATGAAATTTCCAAAGATATACAGCAACGTGTTAAAGCCGCCATCGAAACCATGACAGGCCTGGATGTTACAGAAGTTAACATTCGCATAGGCGCGGTCGCAACAGAAAAACAGCGGGCATAATGACTCGCCGCGACGCACGCCGCCACGCTTTTGTACTGGTTTTTCAATTTCCATTTTTTCAAGAACAAACGATAGAAACTCTAGCCCAGGCAAAAAAGTGGTATTATGATGGTCTGGAACATGATCCGGATCTTGAAAATGCACGCCCCATAGGTAAACACGCCGAGTATATCGACCGTGTGGTTTGGGGTGTTTTCGACCGCCTTACACAGCTCGACGGCGTTATAGAAAATTTTCTGCGTAGCTGGGATATTACCCGCATAAACAAGATAGACCTTGCAATTATGCGCCTTGCAATTTACGAAATGCTTTGCGAGGCAGACGTATCCCACGGCACCGCAGTAAATGAAGCCGTAGAAATTGCTAAGGAATTTGGCACAGACGATTCTCCAAACTTTGTAAATGGCGTACTTGGTAATATCTCCCGTAACATAACTGCTAAGTAGCAACCTCATGACAAATTATAGCCTAATAAACCCATACGATACTACAGAAGATGACAATAAGCTTAACAGAGCCTTGTATTCAAATGTTATACAAAAGCTAAAAGTTAACCGCATTGTACAAACTCCACCCGTTTTTGCAAAAGGCAAAATGACGGTTTAGGATTCGGCAGACTTTGTAACCCTTGATATTAAAACAATCCGCCACAGGCAAGATATTTTCGAAGACTTGCTTAATTGCGACGGGTTGTTTGATGTGTTAAAAAACATTCTGCTACCCGCAATCGGAGAATTTTCGACCATGGGCACCGGTCCTGATATTGGGGATTTTTATTTTATTGATAAATTCATGGCTGTAAAGCACCTTAAAACTTATATAAAGCTTGTACAAGATTTGTTCAATGTCTTTCAGACCTTGGATATAAAATCTGATGGCATTCGCAATCTCGCAAAACAAATAGAAGCCGTTCACAACAGCGATGAGTTCGCTAACTTGCATTTAAATTCTACACATATGTATTCGCTACTCGAAAAAGACATAAAAAGCGTAACCGTTGGCATTAACCTAGAAAATGGCATAGGCTTAACCCAAATGGGTATTGTTTCGCTAAATGAAGAAAGTTATAAGTCAACCAGCCTAATTAACAAATTGCTAAGCAATAACCCAACTCCTTATACTTTAATAACCCAAATAATGCCCGATTTTGCCGGGCTTCTTTCAAAAGACCAAAAACTTTTGGCAACCCAAAGTTTCAAAAACGCTTTTAATACTTTCTTGAAAAATATTGTAAAAGATATCCCGCGGGAAATTACGTTATTCATGAAAAGACAAACACAATTTTTGGTAGACCTAGCACCTGAAATTTGCTTCTTAATAGCAGGATACGAAATGATTATGAATCTGAAAAACCAAGGTGCATTGGTATGTAAACCTGATATAAGTCAGACAAATAGCGTATATATTGAAAGTCTGTATCATCCAATTCTACTGGAAACAAGCAACTGGGACGAGATGGTGTGCAACAGTATTTCGTTTGACGACAATGGTATGTTATATGTTTTAACCGGCGCAAATAGCGGCGGAAAATCTGTATTTTTACATTCTATTGGCATTGCCCAGGTATTGTTTCAACTGGGGTTGTATGTACCTGCAAAAAATGCCGTAATGTTGCCGATAGATAATATTTGCATACATTTTCCGTCGGAACTGCTTGTTCAAGACGACGGCGGCCGACTAGAATACGAATGCAAAGCTGTTACGAAATAATGAAAACCATCACACCAAAAAGCATGGTTTTGATAGATGAGGCATTCTCATCTACATCTGCCTATGATGGTGCCTTATTGTCGGAAGAGCTTATCAAATATTTTGCCAAGATTGGCTGCAAAGGCATATTCTCCACACACATACACGGTCTTCCCGTAGACCAAATTAACAACACAGCAAATAAAGTCGATACTCTAGTTGCCCTTTCAGCAGAAGGAAAAAGGCTTTATAAAATCGCCAGGCAAAAGCCCGAAGGCAAGAGCCATGCTTTGGATATAGCAAAAAAATACGGGTTGGATTTTAGTAATTTTTACAATACTATTTAGCAAAATTCGTGACTATGTTATAATACATTTGATTCTCAAAAGGCAATCAAAGGCGTGAACATTATTGGCTAGACAAATATTTACCGTTTCCCAAGTAAACCGCTATGTAAAACGTATGCTTGAAGCTGACGCACTGCTTGCAGGCGTTTTTATCGAGGGCGAAATTTCTAATTTTAACGCCCATACGTCGGGGCATTTGTATTTCACATTAAAAGATGAAGCTGCCGCAATTAGTGGTGTTATGTTTAAAGCCCACACATCTACCCTAAGCTTCGAGCCTAAAAACGGTATGAAAGTAATCGCTTTCGGGCAATTATCCTTGTATGAAAAAACAGGCCAATATCAAATTTATGTAGAGATTTTTGAACCCGCCGGCATTGGCGGACTTCAGCTTGCATTTAAGCAACTTAGTGAAAAACTACAAAAAGAAGGCCTTTTTGACGAGGACCGCAAGCGTGAAATGCCCGCATTTGCTCAAACGGTTGCTGTAATAACCAGCCCAACTGGGGCGGCAGTACATGATATTATTCGCACAATACGCGGGCGCAATCCCGCGGTTAAAATTGTGGTTGTTCCTGCAAAAGTTCAGGGAGAAGGCGCGGCAGTTGACCTTGCCCAGGCCATAAGAAACGTAAATGCCTGGGGCGTGGCAGATGTGATAATTCTTGGCCGCGGCGGCGGTTCTATCGAAGATTTGTGGGCATTTAATGAAGAGATTCTGGCCCGTGCAATTGCGGCGTCCAAAACCCCAATAATTTCCGCCGTTGGGCATGAAACAGACTTTACAATTGCCGATTTTGTGGCAGATAAACGTGCCGCCACACCAACAGCGGCAGCAGTTACAGCAGTGTATGACCATGCCCAAGTATCAGGTTATATCTCATTTTTAAAGGACGAACTTGCAAAAAATCTAAATGTCGGGCTAAAAAACCGTTTCGAAAACACCCATTTTTTATATGAGCAACTAAATCGTGGCGCAAAAGCCCGCCTAAATAAAGAGTGGCAAACCCTGGCGTACCACGAAGCTTTACTAGAAAGGGTATCGCCCTATGCGGCATTTAAACGGGGTTACGCCCTTGTGCATGCAGAGGGCGAGCTAGTTACAACAACACAGCGGTTATCGATAGGGCAAAATTTAGAGCTAAACTTTGCAGATGGTAGTGCTGTAGCAACGATAGAAAAATTATCCTGTGAGGGCGGGGTCTTCCCACCAGAAATAAACCGAAACAACAAAGGGGAAATTACAAATGCCTAAGAAAAAAGTTACCTTCGAGTCTGATATATCCCGCCTTGCAGAAATTGTCGAGCAAGTGGAAGACAGTACAACCCCACTTGAAACCGCTATAAACCTATACAAAGAAGGCTTAGAACTTGCAGCAAAATGCGGCAAGATCCTTACCAAATACGAAGATGAAATATTAATGCTGCAAAAAGAAGCAGATGGAAGTTTTGTTATGAAGGAGTTTGACGAGGTGTAACCCATGATCCAAGACGCATTTTCCGCATTTTTAACCAACCGACATTTGCTAACGGCACTTACAGCAATGGTTGTCGCGCAAATTTTAAAAGTCTTCTTCGACTACTGGCGCACAAAGTCTTGGCAAAAAGCCCTGCTTTTTAGCACGGGCGGTATGCCAAGTTCCCATAGCGCGCTGGCATTTTCTCTTGCAGTTTCCATTGGCATGTACGAAGGTTTTGACACGACACTATTCGCATTAAGCACCGTACTTGCGCTGGTTGTAATGCACGATGCTCAGGGCATTCGCCGTGCGGCAGGTCAGCAGGCCGAGGCTATCAATTTCCTGTTTTCCAAACTGGAGGACCAAGGTATAAAACTGGACAAAAAGCTAAAAGAACTGCTTGGCCACCGTCCAATAGAAGTTTTTGCCGGTGCAATTTTAGGGCTTGTTGTGGCAATTGTGGCCTTTGCAATTTTCCCACCAGGTTATTAAAGGAGAAGAACAAATGCTAACTTCATTACGCAACATCGGCAAAGAGATGGAGAAAAAACTAAAATCTGTAGACATAACCACCCCCGAAGAGCTAAAATCTATCGGTAGCCGTGATGCCTTTTTCCGGCTAAAAACACGCTACCAGGAAGTATGCTTGGTGCATTTATACACTCTGGAAGGCGCAATAACCGACACAGACTACAATCAGTTACCGGAAGATGTAAAGCAAAACCTTAAAAAATACAGCGATAGTTTGAGAAACTGTGTTAAATAATGGGATGTGCAAATGGCGTGATATACAAGGGTTCGCCGACGATGCATACTCGAAGAATGTCTGCAAGGAGGCGATGACGCAGTAGATTGCGTCATTTGCGCGCTAATTGCGCATCAGCTTATTTAACCAGTCTCTGAAATAAAGTAACAAGGAGCTGACCATGACACTGGACAAGCTTCGCACAAAACGTGCGTTAAAAAAATTAACACCGCCACAGCAAACTGCTTTGGCAGCAGATATACGCAAATTTCTTATAGAAAGCATAAGCGACACAGGCGGTCATTTGGCGTCTAACCTTGGTGTAGTGGAGCTTACTTTGGCGTTGCATTCTGTTTTTAACACTCCCCACGACAAAATTATTTGGGATGTTGGGCACCAATGTTATGTACATAAAATTCTTACAGGCCGCAGACAGCGGTTTGATTCGCTGCGTCAATTAGGCGGGTTAAGTGGCTTCCCTAAAACTGCAGAAAGTGCCCACGATGCTTTTGATACTGGCCACAGTTCAACTTCAATTTCTGCCGTCCTTGGTCTTGCCGCCGCACGTGACCTTAAAAACGAAACCCACAAGGTTGTGGCAGTAATTGGCGATGGCTCAATGACAGGCGGTCTTGCATTCGAAGGATTAAACAATGCCGGCCGCGCAAATACCGACCTGCTTGTTGTGCTTAACGATAACCAGATGTCTATAAGCCAAAACGTGGGCGCAGTATCCCGCCATTTGAACCAAATCCGCACAACTAGCGGCTATCTTGGCGTGAAAAAAGATATCCGCGATGTGCTAAACAAACTACCAATAATGGGGGAAACCCTGGCCAAAGGCATCGAAGCCGCAAAGGACATTCTTAAATATGCTTTACTGCCCGGGGTATTATTCGAAGAACTTGGCTTCCGCTATTTTGGCCCAATAAACGGCCATGATATTACCGAAATGATAAAGGTTCTACACCAGACTAAAAACATCAAAGGCCCTGTGCTGGTACATGTGCTTACCAAAAAGGGTAAAGGCTACGACAATGCCGAGCGTTCGCCATCTCACTATCATGGTATAGGAAAATTTTGCGTAGAAACAGGAAAACCACACACCGCCCCCTGCGGTCAGAAATTTACCGATATTTTTGCTAACCACCTGATAAAACACGCGAAGCGCGAAAAAAATATAGTTGCGGTAACAGCCGCAATGCCTGACGGAACCGGGCTTTCCCGCTTTCGTTCTAAATTTCCAGACAGGTTTTTTGACGTGGGTATTGCCGAGGGACACGCCGTAACATTTGCCGCAGGCCTTGCCAAGGGCGGAATACGCCCTGTAGTAGGCATATATTCAAGCTTTTTACAACGAGCATACGACCAAATTTTACACGACGTAGCAATTCAAAACCTGCCCATAATATTTGCCATAGACAGGGCCGGTGTCGTTTGCGCAGACGGTGAAACCCACCAAGGGCTGTACGACTTTGCGTACCTTTCTCATATACCAAACATGACAATTTTGGCCCCAAGCAGTAGCGCAGAGCTTGAAGATATGCTGGATTTTGCCTTTGCCCACAATGGGTCTGTGGCAATACGCTACCCAAACGAGAAGGCACCCAAATACGAAAATATCCCACGGCAAAAGGTAGAATATGGGCAAGCACAAGTTATTCGCAAAGGCGAAAATATCGCCATAGTATCCGCTGGTGTTATGCTAAAAACAGCATTGGAAGTTGCGGACAAGCTAAAGCATCTTTCGCCAAGCTTGTACAATGCACGGTTTATCAAACCGCTGACCATTGATTTGCAAAACTACAACTATGTATTCACAATAGAAGATGCAACAATAAACGGCGGCCTTGGTGCGGTATTATCTCCAACGCATGCATTTGCCTTCCCGGACAGTTTTATAGAAGCGGGCACACGTGAAGAACTACTAAGCCGATATAAGCTGAACGCAACCGCCATAAGCGAGAAAATACTGGAGGTCATTTTATGCACAACAGAAAAGCACGAACCCAAACAGTAGAGCGAAAAAAAACGTATAAAGCGAATGTCATAATACTGCCTACAGGTATGTAAGCCGTACCGAGGTTGACGAAAGTGTAATTAAGGCAGGATTTTTTGCCTCAGAAGTTGAAGCAGCACAGCACGAAATTTTAAACTAACTTGTAGTAAGCTGGCTTGGAGGTGTGTAATGCTTACAAGTGAAATACGCATTAGGGATCCTTTTATCCTAAAACATGACGGACTGTATTACATGTACGGTGCGTCTTATCAACTCTTGCCCGGAGACGATCGTCTTGGCATTAACCTGTGGACAAGTAGCGACCTAAATAATTGGGATGGTCCGTTTGTCGCATTTAGACCGCCTGATGGATTCTGGGGAACAAGAGACTTTTGGGCACCTGAAGTTCATGAATATCGTGGTGCATATTATATGTTTGCCACATTTTATGGGTGCGATTTTATGCGAGGGACAGCAATACTTAAAGCCGATAATCCCAAAGGGCCCTTTGTGCCATGGAGCGATGGCGCGGTTACACCAAAGGATCAAATGTGTCTAGACGGTACCCTCTTCATGGACGAAAATGGGGAGCCGTGGATGGTATACTGCCACGAATGGCTGCAAATTTACAACGGAACCATATGCGCCATAAAATTAGACAAGGATCTAACACATGCGGTTTCGGAACCTTTGCTACTGTTTGCATCACAGGATACTAACCGAAGCAAGATGGTATCCTTTGACGGTAATGAAGGTTACGTAACAGACGCCCCGTTTTTCTACCGCACAGCAGATGGCACATTGCTAACACTGTGGTCTTACTTTGGCGATGAGGGCTACTGCCTTAGTTATGCAGTTTCAGAAACATGCAAATTGCCAGGTCCCTGGCGGCAAGCAGAAAAACCGTTATTCACAAAAGACGGCGGACATGGTATGATTTTTACTGCCTACGATGGGCGGCTTATGCTGGCACTTCATCAGCCAAATATCGCGCCCGACGAACGGGCGATGTTTATTGAATTAAAAGAAATAGCCGGTGGATTAACCACGGTATAAAAAAAGGAGATACTATAATGCAAAGCAGAAAAAGAAAAAACCAAGCAATCGAACGTAAAAAGGTACAAAAACGTCGCACAACGGCAGGCATAGGCGTAGTGATACTGCTTATTATTTTGGCGGCTGCCGCATGGTTTGTTTATGACTGGCATCGCCAAAGCTGGGTTATGACCTTTGAAGGTAACCGCATTTCCACCAACGACTTGCGTCATTTTATAGACGAAGTTGGCTGGCAGGCCCAATGGGCATCACCCGAGCAAATTAACGAATGGGCCATTGATCGGTTACAAGAATCCTTGGCAATTATAAGCCTGGGAGAAGAAACTAACTTGGGCATGACAGACGAAGAACATGATCTTATAATGCAAGAAATAGAGGAATGGCCTCAAGAACTTCGCCGTGTTTCTGATAATCGCATAGCGGAATTTGCAAGTACATTCCCTGTATTCTGGCGTCTTACAGACCATTTTATATCTGACTACGACATTGATATGGACGAAATTGCAGAAGAAATGGAAATGTATGTCGCGATGAATCTTAACAGGTATGCAGAAACAGAAGCAAGATTTATATTTGGTATGGACAGAGATGAGCTGGAAGGTGTTAGGGAAGTAATGCTTGTTAACCCGAGTACCGAATTTTTTGACGAGGCCATTCGCAGCCATTCATGGTTCTATAACGAGGAAGAAGGTATACCCATCACGTCTATACATGGGATAGTAGAATTTTTTGAAATGCCAGAGCATTTATCGTTTTCGTTATTTACGCTGCATACCGAAGATGTTTCGGATGTTATTGAGCATGGCGGCGGTTTCTTATTGGTATATGTAACAGACCGCAACGACGTAGACCCAGCCGATGTAGAAACTTCCTTTATTGAAAATGAAACTCGTATGCGCCGCGGACAAGCTATGCAAGAAATACTTGATACCAGGATAGAAAACGCAAATATAGAAATAAATCAACGAGCACTTGACGCATTGTTAAACTAATGATTGTTGGTGTAATAACAAACCACGATAAAGATCCGGGCCTGTCTTACACCGCGCAAGTTTGCGAGTTTTTGACAGGCCGTGGTGTTAAAGTGGCGACACATGGCGGTTTGCTAACTGCTAGTTTTTGGCTAATCTTGGGCGGGGACGGCACTATGCTTCAAAATTCCCATGTAGCCGCACGGCACAACATTCCTTTACTGGGAATCAACCTTGGAAATTTGGGTTTTTTAACTGATGCAGAAAAACAAAATGGCTTGGATTCTATAGCAAATGTGCTTGCAGGTAAGTACAAAACTGAAAAACGCCTGATGATTCAAACACAAAACAACATCGCCCTAAACGATATCTGCATTGGCACAGGCGGCGGGCTTAAGGCATTTTCCATATCTGTAAACGATACGCTTATCGACACAATTCGTGCAGATGGTGTTGTTGTGTCCACGCCCACAGGGTCTACGGCGTATAATTTATCTGCCGGTGGCCCAATTCTAATGCCTGGCGGCCAAATGATGGTTGTAACCCCGGTCTGCCCACACAGCATTGGCATTCGCCCCCTTGTAATTGGCGCAGAAGACACAGTGGAAATTACTCCGCACCAAAGCACACCACTATTTATAGATGGGGAAAACATGGGCAATACATCAGAAAGTGTGCACATTTGTAAATCCGAATTCTTTGCAACAATTATGAAAACGTCCGCAACACATCTTTATGAAACACTGAGGGAGAAAAAAATCCTATGAAATCTGAGCGGCATAGAGCTATTATAGATTTAGTGCGCACAAAAGATATTTTTACCCAGGGTGAATTATCCGATGCTCTGATAGAGGCGGGCTTTACTACAACCCAAGCCACTGTAAGTCGCGATATTCGTGAACTTAGGCTTACCAAAGAACCCACCAACATTGGGCAAAAGTATGTTGCTCCTATCAAAGATGAAATTCCAAAGCATCGGCTAAGCCCCGTTTTTCGCGATCATATTTTTCGCGACGCGCTGGTATCGGCGGATTATGCGGGCAATATGTTGGTTTTGCGTACCTTAATTGGTATGGCAATGGCCGTTGCAACGGCACTTGACGATATGAATTTCCCCGAAATTTTAGGCACAATAGCAGGGGATGACGTTGTTATGTGTGTAATCAAATCCGAATCACATGCGGCGGCACTTGTAGAAAAATTAATGCCATGATAGACCATTTACGCATAGAAAATGTGGCACTTATAGACGAGGTAGAGGTTACTTTTGCCCCTGGTCTTAATGTCCTCACAGGTGAGACCGGGGCTGGCAAATCTATTTTGGTTGACTCTATAAATTTTTTGCTGGGAGGAAAGGCGACCCGTGAGCTTGTGCGTGCGGGTGCAAATTACGCCCTTGTAGAAGGTATACTAGAATGTACAGACCCCGTTGTTTGCGCGGGTCTTTTTGAGTTTGGTGTAGAGCCTATTGACGGGCAGATTGTACTTTCCCGCATAATGCAAACAGATACGGGAAAGTCGGTTTGCAAGATAAATAACCGTGCTGTAACTGTGGGAATGTTGCGCGATGTGTCATCCCTACTTGTGGATGTGCACGGCCAGCACGAGCACCAGAGCCTTTTAGATTCAACCAAACAAATGCGACTTTTGGACCAATTTTGTGGCATAGAATTGGAGAATTTGAAAACTACCCTTGCAGAACATCTAAAAAGCTATAGGGAAACCGACAGGGCATTAAAAAAAATAGCCGGTGTCGGAAACCAGCGGCAGGAGCAAATTGATATTTGGCGTTATCAGCTTACAGAAATAGAAAAAGCAGCACTGAAAGTAGGGGAAGAAGAGACCCTTTCAGAAAAGCGTAACAGGTTAAGCAGTTTGGACAGGTTAAGTAAAAACGTCACAGGCGCACTTGGGTTATTGTATCGGAGCAATAATATTCAGCTTTGCGCTGTAGACCAAGTGTCTCGCGTGTCGGCTATGGTTGCGGAAATATCTCGCATTGATCCTTCCCGGGAACAGCTTTTGGCTAATGTGGTGGAGGCGTCCCAGCTATTGTCCGATATTACTACAGAATTGCGCGACTACAGTGACGAACTTGATGCCGACCCAAATGAACTTGAAAAAATAGAAACCCGCCTGGATTTAATTTACCGAACCAAAAAAAAATACGGCGGCGATGTTGACTATGTACTAAAAAAACAAGAAGAGCTTAGACAAAATTTAGATAATTTAGAAAACAGCGACCTTGAAATTGCCCGTTTAAAACAAGCGCGCCGCAAGATAAGTGCAGAAATAACCACAGTGTGCGACCAAATGAATGCCATGCGAACAGAATTTGCCGCCAAGGTTGCGGCGGGTATTAGCGATGTGATAAAAGATTTGGGAATGAAAAATGCACGCTTTTTTATAGATATTCAGCGTAAGACGGCCTTTGGCCCGGACGGGAATGACCTTGTGGAATTTATGATTTCTCCAAACCCGGGTGAACCGGAGAAGCCATTAAAGCGTATAGCTTCTGGTGGCGAAATGTCGCGAATTATGCTTGCAATAAAAACCGTAATGGCCGACGCCGACCATATGGATACAGTTATTTTTGACGAGGTGGACACAGGTGTAAGCGGGCGCACGGCGCAGCAAGTTGCAGAAAAGTTAATGGGAATAAGCCGCCGCAGGCAAATTTTGTGCATTACCCACCTGCCGCAAATTGCTGCAATGGCAGATACGCATTTTTTAATTGAAAAATCTGTGATTGGCGAGCGTACGGTTACGCGTGTTTTCCCGCTGGAGAATGATGCCATGACAAGCGAGCTTGCACGACTTATCGGCGGTGCACAAATTACCCAAGCAACCATGACCGCCGCAAGAGAAATGAAAACCCAGGCGAATGGGTTGAAGTAATAAACATCAGTTATAACCGAACTTTACACTCCCCGCAGCCGAAGCTCTGTGCTAAAATGGAAAAAACAATTTTGAAAGGTTGATTCCAATGAAAGACACAATTAGCAAACTTTTTAGCTTATGGCTGGAAGAACGAGCAGAAAATTTTTGCGGCATACTATCTGCCACAGATATAAATGGTGTTGTCCATCAAGAGGCTCACGGGCTGGCTAACAAAGCCACAAACACAGCTAACACTCCCGAAACCGCATTTGCCTTAGCCAGTGGTACAAAACTCTTTACAGGTCTTGCGGTATGTAAACTTATTGAAAGCGGCAAACTGTCCCTGCAGGACAAAATTTGGGATGTGCTTTCTAAAGACCTGGGCAAAATTAGCAAAGACGTAACTATTTTTCATCTGCTAACCCACACATCCGGCGTTGGCGACTATATCGACGAAGATGCAGACGACATAGACGAGATGATGGAAGCACTTTATAAAAAATACCCGGCCAATGAATGGGTAAACATGGATTACTATCTGCAAATGTCAATTCCACTGCCCCCCAAATTTGCGCCTGGTGAAGAATATGCATATTCAAATTCCGGCTTTGTACTTTTGGGGCTAGCGGTTGAAGCTGTAAGCGGCATGCCGTTCCAACAATATGTAACAGACGAAATTATTAAACCAATCGGGTTAATCTGCACTGGTTTTTATCGTTTGGATGCACTACCACCAAACTTTGCAATAGGTTATATCGGCGATAACGAAACAAATATAGATTGCATGCCAATTATAGGTGGTAGCGACGGCGGTATATTCTCCTGCGCTGCGGATATGGATACCCTATGGCGTGCTATTTTTGATCACAAAATTCTTTCAAAAGAAACGACCGCCCTTTTTCTAAAGCCACACGTTCTAATAGATGAGGATGAAGAGGACGGCACCATCGAAAATTATGGTCTGGGTGTTTACATTTTTCAAGATGGCGACAATACTTTTTATGGTGCAATTGGCGGCGACAATGGTGTAGGCTTTTTATCCGGATATTATCCCAAAACAAAAATTGTAGTATCATGCTTTTGCAATACCGGGTACCAAAGTGGGTCACTTCTGTGGCGTACTGCCGATGTTTTATAGTCATTTACCAATTTAAAATTAGCACCTAATATTTTCACCTTAGGTGGCTTTAATTTACTGAAAACTGCCGAACATCGAAGATATGGGTGTTAAAACCAGGAAGAGCGGCAGTATAATCAACTGCTTTTGATTGACTCGCCTTTGTGGCGGGCTTCGAAGCTGTACGCATGGATTTGCAACACCGCCTTGACGGTCGTTTTCCGCCATTTTCAGTTACTTCTTCCTTGTGTGCCTTTGGGCACGCGGCGTCATCAGTAACGAAAACTATTGAAAAAAACGCCTCGCCAATACGATATTGCAAACCATGCGTATAGCTTCTAAAAATAAAATATCTTTTTGCTACATAGTGAACTGAGTTTCTGCAAGGTACTTGACATAATAAAACATCCTCTACTACATTGCATAAAAATTGCTGCGCAACAATTGGACAGTTTTACATTCCTGTGACTATACAACAAACATGTCAAGCACTTGACATAAGCAAACCCAGAGGAGGTTTTGTCTATGAACGAACTAAGAGCAACCATTTCCGAACAGATACAGCAATTGCACATGTTTATGCACCACTTGTCGTTTCGTGGCCGCGGGGGCAGGGGCGGCAAGCATAATCCCCATATGTGGCAGGGACGCATACTTTCTTTGCTAAAAATGAAGGGAAAAAAGTGTGAACATCATAAATGGTGCAAAGGCCGTGGCGGCAAAGCAGAGCATCATAGTGGACATGGGCATCACAGAGAACACAGCGGTCATAGGTATTACAACTAGATATGGAACTATGGTTACTATACGCCGCACTTGCCGCCACCTTTGCGGCGTTAACTACTATTTTAGCTAAAATAGGGCTAAAAGAAGTAGATTCTCATTTAGCCACAGCCATACGCACTGTAGTAGTAATAATTTTCGCATGGTTAATAGTGATTATTTTTGAATCTCACCATGGTATAAGAAACATAGACGGTAGAACCTGGTTTTTTTTGATTTTGTCAGGATTTTCTACGGGAGGTTCATGGCTTTGTTAATTTCGCGCTCTTAAAATCGGGCAAGTTAACAAAATTGTGCCTATAGATAAAAGTAGCACTATTCTTACAATGGTTTTGGCCTTTATTTTCCTAGGGGAACCTATTGGCCCGATAACAGGTTTGGGTATGCTTTTAATGGCCATAGGTACATGGCTTATGCTAGAGCTTAAAAAAGAAAACGCAAAGACCGGTAAAAGTCAATTTTCATGGCTTATTTATGCCGTTTTGGCAGCTGTATTTGCGAGCCTTACCGCCATTTTCGGGAGAATAGGCGTTGTGGACATGAACGCAAATCTGTGGACGGCTATCAGAACAATGGTTGTGCTTCCTATGAGCTGTATTATGCTGTTTATCACGGGCGGCCAAAAAAAGGCAAGGGCTATAAGCGGCAAGAATTATTTGTTTCTAATCTTATCTGGCATTGCCACGGGTACAAGTTGGTTGTTTTTTTATCGCGCTCTTCAAATTGGGTACGCAAGCCACGTGATTCCAATAGATAAATTAAGCATTGTGCTTGTGATGGTGTTTGCCCGATTGTTTTTGGGTGAAGGGTTTACAAAAAAGAGTTTTGCAGGGTTGATCCTGCTAACAATCGGGACTTTATTACCAGTTTTTGTTTAGGGTGTTTTCGATAAAATGAATTTGGACTGGAATTATCATACCAACCGTGATAGAATGAAGTTATAGTCACAGGAACGCAAAATCGTCCATTCTTGCTTGCAATTTGTGCACACTACTGCGTCAACTGTTCCTTGTATTGCACAAAAATTGCTGCGCAATAATTTGGACAGTTTTACATTCCTGTGACTATATAAAGATTATGAGGGAGTAGTTTGCGCGGTTCGCCGTGTGGTAAGTCAACATGCTGACCTGTTATAGGTCTGGCTTACCTTAATTAACGAGACTCATGTATAGCTGGTTTTTTGCTGTGCATGATTCTGTCCTTCAAATGACTGAAACCCATGAACAGCTTATTGGCTGCGCATGGGTTTTCTTAGGTGTGTTCGATAATTCGCTTGCGCCGAATTTTCGAGTAAAAATTGTGCTAGGCTAGGAGCAAAAAGCCGCATGTACCCAAAGGTACATAAGGCTTTTTGCGACGACGCATAGTGCAGTTTTTGCCGAAAAGGCGGTGCAATGGAATTATCGAACACACCCTACTAAAGGAGCGTAATAATGAACATTTTTGAGATGTTTATACTTTCGATCGGACTGGCTTCGGATTCTTTTGCCGTTGCCGTGACGATTGGGGTAGGAATGAAACGGATAACCATCAAAAAAGCCTTGATTGTTGGCTGCTATTTTGGCTTATTTCAAGCAGGTATGCCGCTAATTGGGTATATGGCCGCCATTCAGTTTACCGAACATGTCACGCAATATAGTCATTGGGTCGTATTCGTTTTGCTGTCTTTTCTTGGCTGCAAAATGGCATGGGGCAGTTTCAAAAAAAACAAGTGCACAGACAGGGAATGTACCGGAACTATTTGCACAGACAGGGACTGTCCGAAAGAAGGCCACAATGACGCCTCTTTAAAGCCAGCCAAAATGATATCGTTGTCCATTGCTACAAGCATTGATGCTATGGCTGTCGGTGTTTCCTTTGCTTTCCTTTATGTCCGCATTGCCCCAGCAATTTCTATGATTGGGGCCGTTACGCTTATCGCTTGCATGATAGGTGTTAAGATTGGGAATATTTTCGGCCTGAAATATAAGTCAAAAGCAGAGTTTGCAGGCGGCATTATATTGATTTTGACAGGCTTATGGATTCTTCTTGAGCATTTTTTTGTTTAGGGTGTGTTCCCACTAACTTTGCAGAAATATCAACATCACTCCGATATTTGCCGCCAACGGCGGCGAGGTCTTAGCCCTCGACAAGACTCACCGACACCTTTGCCGCTTGCGGAAAGCGTCAGGGTGGGTCACATGCTTCAAGGGAGTATGAGTTATGAAATGCGCTAAAAAGCCGAATACACTTAGAAGCCATGAGTATGGCTTTTAAGTGTATCCGGCTTTTTCTGTTGATAATTTAGAACATTACTTATAGTCACAGGAGCGCAAAACCGTCCATTCTTGCTTGCAATTTGTGCACACTACTGCGTCAACTGCTCCTTGCGCACCGCCAGGTGCGCCGCGTCACGGTTTCCTTGTATTGCACAAAAATTGCTGCGCAATAATT
>Ga0123355_10003637_pt1 | contig 22202 bp, 19 predicted proteins | sample TergutEmb28metaG_3_FD_89872 | JGI IMG/M metagenome (GOLD analysis project Ga0123355, IMG submission 89872) | Embiratermes neotenicus P1 segment gut microbial communities from Petit-Saut dam, French Guiana - Emb289 P1 | ecosystem: Host-associated > Arthropoda: Insects > Digestive system > Gut ... | reverse complement strand
GTTGAACATACTTATAGATATCAAGTTCAAGATCATTCAAACTTTTCAAATGCTGAGTTGTGAATAAGTCCATATTCCGATCACCTCACGAATGTAAATATTTTCGATTAGTATACCACAAATGCTCAAAAAAAAATAGCCTGCTAAGTAAATATTAGGCTATCTTAATGTCATATACGCTCAAGTTCCGCTCTATATCCTTGTAAACATACACCTGATGAAGAACCGTCCAACTTCTTATAGATTTTAGCTATTTCATCATGTTGTCTTAGAACTGCTTTTCTTCACGTTGAGTCGCAAGTAGCTCTATTTTCTCAATCATCACTGCCATCTTGCGTGCCTTTTAAGCGTGGGGGGAGCGTTTGACCATCACTGCTTAATACTTTGAAGCAAATCATTTTGTTTTTGCAACATCCTATACCAATAGCTCATTTTCTTCAAACTAGCTAGTTTCACTTAGTTAACTTTGCTTGAATTAGGGAGTCAATACAAACTGAGAAATCATTTTGTGATCCTGAAAAAATGAATATTATGCTTTGCTCATATATAATTTTTTATCTTTTATCTGCATTACATAATCACTTATATCAGCAAAAATATTGTCATGAGAAATTATTATTATTATGCGACTATCTTTGATTGAATTTAAATATTCAGCTAATCTTTGAGAAGTGGCTATATCCAGATTCGCTACTGGTTCATCTAATATTATAGCAGCACTATCACGTAACAATACTCTCGCAAGTGCAATTTTTGCCATTTCACCCAATGATAAGGCCACACTATCTATATCAATAACTTTATCTAAAAAATCAATACCAAGCATACTAACTATTTCATCAAAATTTGTCGGTAATTCTGCATTCATCAAAATATTATCTTTTATAGTTGCATTTGCAAATAAATACGGTAATGACATATACTCTGTAGAGGTTAGCACCTTATCACTAAATTCCACAACACTTTCAGAGTCTTTAAGACTTATAAGATCTGCATTGTCAATATTGGTTATTAAATTCAGAAATGATGTTTTCCCGCTACCATTGTCGCCAATTAGTTGATATATACCATTTTGTTTAATATTTAATTCTTTAATAAAAAACAAAACATCTCCCTTTTTTCCTATTATATCTGTGTTTTTTATGTTGATATAGGATTCTGTTTCAATTACAAAGTCTTTGAAGTTATCTGTACGCTCTTCTTTTATGAAAAACTCTTCATTACGCTCGAAAGAAACTATGTTAGAATTCTTACGCACGATGATATGCGCAACTTCATTTAAAGGTATCATTAGTGAATCTACATATGCTGCAACCACGAGTAAAGCGCCCACTGTTGTATCGCCATCCAGAACTTTAAGCGCACCAACAAATAAACATACATACTTTATAATTGAAGAAACCATACTAGGTAATTCTGTCGATAAAAAATGCCAAAACCAATATCTTAAACGAGTTCTTATAAACCGCTCATATGTCTCTTTAAACTGTCCTTTAAAATAGGATTCTGCTTTATTGACATTTATTTGCTTTTTGTGCTCCAATGTATACTTAGTTATTGTCGTAAGCTCATCCCAATGCTTAGCTTGTTCAATTTGTATGCGCTGCATGCGTCCATTATTTATTATCATGGCAACAAAATAAAATGGCATTCCCAGTGCTATTATCAAGCTAATTTGTAACGATATTGAGGTCAGGATTACAAAATAAAGTGTAATGATAATTATCGCATTAATACTAATACTAACGACTTGAAACACTACGCCTGCAACTGCCGATGTATCTGTTGTCAATATGTTTAGTAGCTTGCCTGTGCTATGTGTTTCATAGTTATAGTTCTTCATTTTAAAGAGCTTATCTAACAGCTTTAATTCCATTAATTGGGTTGTAATTATTTCAAATTTAAAGGTTAAGTAATTTGGAAAAATAATTGAAAAAAATTTATAAATAACCATAACGCCGATGGCAATGATTAACCATAAAGTCAAAGCATTTGCATTTTGCTCTGCAATGATATTATCCACAAGGTAACCTAATAATAATGGTATTCCCATATTAAAAAAACTTAGCACGATAGCTGAGCATGTCGTTATAACAAGATACCTCACAACTTTATTTTCTTTTATAATGAAGTTAAACATGTTTTTAAATGGTGTTTTTTTCATATCAAACAGCTTCTTTCGAATTTTAATAATTGCTCATACAAACTTGAGAAAAAATGGCTTTGACTTTCTCTGAATAAAAAACTCGCTTTGTATCGCAATTCAACTCATTCCCCATATTAATTTGCATATTTATATAAAGGAGTGTGGTGAGATAGCCTGAAAGCACTTTGATAATATTCAAGGTGATAAAAATCAAGGCAAAGTTAAAAACCTCTTGACGTCCACCAGCCATGACAAGTGTATCAAGAAAAAGACCGATTATATACGTTGTAACAATTCCTATTGATGTTGCTAACAATCCGATAAGTACATAGATCGCTAGTTTTAGTTTATACTTTTTTAAATATTTACTACAAAACTTGAAAATTTTCATAATTTCACCACTTTACTCCTGTTCTAGTAGTCGCCGCTCTTCGATAATTCTTAATACAGTTCTAAGTGGGTTTTCATCCCCTTCTGAAAAATAATGAGGAGATGTGCCGATTTCTTGATTGGCAGAACCATCTGCATTAACGCCATAACATGCATCAAAGCGAACTAGCAGGCCGCTTTCTGGAAGTGAAAATGTCATCGGTTGTATCCCTATTCCTGCGCCACTTGTTGGTCGACCAATTAAAGTTGCAAATCCAGTCTGATAAACAAAACTAGCAAAAGTATCTGAGGTGGAAAAGCTAAGTCCATCAATTAAGACAAAAAAATTTCCCTCAAAAGCTGGTGCTCTGTTGTGGTTAGGCTGAATCGAGTCTTCAATAAAAACATACAAACCCAATTCGTATAAATCTTCAGGCTGCTTAATCTCAAACTGTCTCTCACTTATTGGTCGCAACTCTATCGTTTTGCCATACCAAAGATCAATCCAAAAACCAATATAATCAATGATCGTCTGAGAATCTCTCGTAAGCACTAACCTTTCAAAAAATACTTCTTCTTCAATATTAGGTGCTACAATATGTTCTCCCCAATGCCTTGTATTACCACCACCATTTTGAGAAACATCAAAAATTAAATTCTCAATTCCTAAGGCTGTTGCTTCTTCATAAAAGGATAAATAAAGTTGATGTAGTTCCTCTGATTCATGATCAAACATTGAAAAACTCGGAATATTAATAACTGCTGTATAATCATTAATAATGCGAAGCCATGGCCTAGGGCTTGTCGGTTGGTCTTCCATCTCAGATGTTTCGATTTCTATCCAAGGAAAAAGATGATGGTAAACAGTCTGTGTCCATTCTAAATCAAAAATAACATCGTCAAAAAAAAGAGATAAATTGTCAGGGTGAAGCATAAATTCACTTAGTCCACCATCAACAACACTTAAATGGAAAGTAGGAATGAACACCATAAGATGTTGTGTTAAGAAATGGTGAAAGTCACGAATGGAAATTAAATCATTCTCATAAAGTGCTAGAAATTCCAACCCTTCTTCTTTAACTTCATCTATATCAATACCCCGCACTCTTTCAAGTAAACTAAAGCTTGGTAATTTTTCTTCAAAAAATCCCCACATAAATTGATAATCTGTTATGGCTTGTTCTATTGTCAATATAAATTGATCTTCTTGGTAGGTATCTACTTCATTCGGCTCATTATTTTCTACTATTTCTTCTGTTTTATCATTACTTCTTTCAGAATCAGTTTCATTGTTTTCGCAACTCGTAAGAAATACAACTAAGACTACTAAAAATATGCAAGTTATCTTCTTCATTTTCAACACTCCGTTCAGCTCAAAAAACTCAAAAGTAAAGATTTTAACTCTCGAGTCTTTCAAGATTTTTATATGTAAAGTTACTAACTTCCAGCAATAACTGACACTTGCTGAGCTGTTAACCTACTACACTGATTAAGGCACTGACTAGTACATCGATTGACGCACGCCGGATTAAAAATCCCGCAAATGAATGCACCAGCACCACTACAAACAAAACCATTGCACAAGCTGCTTCTAGGCATGTGGTACGATATCAATCGCTATATTGCTAAACAATAAAGTTTAAAAAATTTCTTTTAGTTTTTTATTAACGAATCAAAAATATCGCTGATTAATAATGACAACAATCCTAAAGTAAATGTAAGAATGGTTTCAACATTTATAGGTATACTTATAATTCTCAAATTCAGGGAGAAAAGAGATAATATATTTGGAATAAATATATTCACTATCGATGCTAAGAATAATATGTAAGAAATACTTTTGAATCTTTTGACATTTTCCCTTATCAAAACCCTCTTATCCATAATATTGCGAATAATCCCCCGCAACTGAAAAAGTGAGATACTGATTAAAATTGCAAAAAGCGGAATACTTAATAGCTGAAAAATATTTGTTTCTAATTCTAAACTTGAATTTGGTGCAAAAAAAGCAGAACTTGCAGCCATTAACGTGAGAACAATACTCATATTGATAAAAAATAGAGTAACTTTAATCAATCTAATATTCAATTCAACCACACCTCTAAATACTTTTAATTAATACTATATAATTCTACATTCAAGTGCAGACTAAGTTAAACACACTATAGATCAATTACATAATCTGCCATATTCAGCCATTCCTTATCATGCGTAACAATAATGGTTAACTTATCTTTCTTTACGATATCTACAAACTCCTTAAACTCCAAAACAGACTTAAAATCTAGATTTGATTCAGGTTCATCAAAATTTATCTAAACTCACTCTCCTAATTAAGCGGTGTTTTTTCTTTGCTCCGTCTACTGTTACTTCTCATGTAATATCCTGTGATTTTTTCGCAATCACCTCAACAAGAAAACAAGCACAATCGTCATCAGATAAAAGTTGTGATTACATTCGGATATAAGTTTTTGCTCCAGAAGCTGAATTCATAGTATTATGTTTATTACAAGGATAAATATCCAGACATATGTCGTCTAATCCGTGGAGATTTAGGCTTTGCTACGCCAGAGCTTTATGATTTATGCGAGGACACCAACACCATGTATGTGATTCATTTAAAAGCAAATGCATCGCTACAAAAACTGGCGTCTCCGACTGTTGCACTGGCAACAGATGCAAACAGAATCATGGAATCTCAAGTGGCAACAGGAGAATTCATGTATCAAGCAAAAAGTTGGGGAAAGCCACGTCGTGTTATTGTCCAAGCAAAACGTCAAGCAGGAAGTCTTATCGCAGATACAATGTTCATTGTCACTACGATGCAAGCTAGAAGAAGCCACGTCATTGAAACTTATGTCGAACGTGGAACAATGGAAAATTTCATCAAGGAGTGTAAGAATGATTTTCGAATGGACAAAGTGAGCCATTCCCAATTCATCGCCAATGCTAATAGAATGCAAATCGGTGTTTTGGCGTATAACTTGATGATTGCTCTCAAACAATTGGTGTTACCTGAAAGCTTCAAGAAGATGCAAACAGGATCGCTACGAATGTGGCTGTTTAAAGTTGCTACTCGAAAAATTAAAACATCAGGTTATACCATTTTCAAAGCATGCAGCCATTATGTCCATCAAGAGAAGTGGCTTGAGATTTTTGATTCAATCAGAAGATTGAAAGTCAGCATCCAATGATGATTCGAAAACTGTTCTTTGAAACCTTGTGATATGGATTTTTTTTCGTAACACATCAACAAGGGAGTGTTGCATCAAAATCGCGTGATTTTATGCAGCATTTTCGATAACAAAAGCTGATTACTTTTGTTTTTACTTAGTGAAATGTCAATTTCGATATTTTCCACACTTTTTGCTAGCTCATGAATAATTCAGGTCATTAACTTCAACAGTTTATTAAAATAAAACCTCTTACACAGAAAGGTAACGATATATTTCTGAAAATAGCGTTGTGTAATCTTCATAGTCAGAGTAAGATATACACGTCACTTTTCTCTTTATTTTCAAGATATTAAAACTTGAATGATGGAGAACTAAGTCAATTTCTTTAGTTTTGAGTTGCTTAAAAAGCTTTTCGCTCGATTCAATTATCATATAATCAGCATAACAATAATGTGCATAGAATTGAAGGATTTTCCTAGGAGAATAGTATTTAAAGTCTGCTATGTTTAGCATTCTAGTTGAAAAATTCGTTCCTAAATTCTCACTCAAGCACATACCCTGATACTCGTGCTTCAAGAAATATTCATTTAATTTCTTAGCAATTTGACTGCTACTATCATTTACAATAGCAATAATCGGTATCTCTATTGTACTTCGAAAATAAAGTCTGTAGGCTTTATGTACTTGCTTAGGGATCTTAATTAATGCTTGATTTTTAAGTTTTATTTTCAGCTCATCCAACGACCTAAAACCTTCACTTAAAAGGTCACAAATTTTTGCAGAAATTATAGCCGCTGCAAAGCTATTGGAGGTGCCTAAGTAATAATATTCTTCCTTATACATCAACGACTCATTAGGAACATAGCAACTAATTTTAATTCTATCAATTGAATTATCATGATAAACAAATCCTGATTTTCTTTTCTGAGTTTCAGGGATAGCCTTTACACCAATGATCTTATCAAAAGCAGCTGGAAATGTCAGCTTTTGTTGATTAGAACTAGCCGCAATAATTATGATATTATTATCTGCAAGCTGATTTACAATCGTAAGCAACTTCGAAGCATCACTCAACCTTGTTGTTCCAAGACTTAAGTTAACAAGGTGGATGTCATTTTCTAAACACCATATCAAAGCACACAGTAACGCATCAATGTTTGCATTCGTTTCACCTTCATCCCATATATTGAGGTAGAAAAGTTCACAACCACATGTGACTTGATTTAAAAAAATTTTTGAACACAGCGTAGCATGGCTTAAATTGTTATTAATTGCTCTCTGATCTTGCACAACCTGCTGATTTGAAACAGTAAGAACATCAACTATTCTTTGTTCTTTTTTAAGTAAAGTTTTAATATAAGACCTGTTAATCTGATTATCAATAAATGCTACTCTAGGTCTCGTTATCTTTTTTCTACTTCTTTGCATGTTTCATAACATCCTCTTTTATTTTACCATCTTCAATTCGAATAACACGATTGGCAAGTTCTGAAATTTGTTCATTATGGGTAATAAGGATAACAGTTTGATTAAATTGATTGCTTACCTTTTGTAATAACTCCAACACTTCTTGACTTGTTTTAGAGTCCAAATTCCCTGTCGGTTCATCTGCCAAAACAATAGATGGCTTTGTGACCAATGCCCTAGCAATAGCAACTCGTTGTTGTTGTCCACCAGACAGCATATTAGGAAAAACATCACACTTCTCATCTAATCCAAGTGACGTAATAATTTGATTAACAAAATCATCATCAACCTCCGTATCTCCAAGTTCAATCGGTAAGACAATATTTTCATACACACTTAAAATTGGAACTAGATTGTAGTGTTGAAAAATAAAACCAACGTTTCGGCGACGAAAAAGTGTCAATTCTTCATCTGACATACAAGAAAGGTTTTTCTCATCAACTATGATTTCGCCTGTTGTCGATTGATCAAGTCCACCAAGCATATGCAATAGTGTGCTTTTCCCAGAACCACTCATCCCAACAATAGCTACGAACTGCTTTTCTTCTATTTCTAAATTAATCCCATCAAGAGCACGAACGATATTTGGCTCCTCACCATAATATTTACTGAGATTTTTAGTTTTTAAAATAACCACATTTAACCATCCTCTCTTAATTTGTCAACTATTGATTGTTTACTTTGTGTATGATAAAAAATGACAGGAATTATTGCGCAAAGGAATATAATAATAAATGTAATTATTATCATTAACAACCACGGGTAAGTAAAAATCAAAAAATCACTCCAAAGAGTTTGGTTCACCAAATTATAAAACCCGATAGAGATAGCACTTCCAAGTGAGAAAACAAATACTAGTGTCAAAAATGCATACCAAAGACCTTCGTAAATTAACATCTTTTTAACTTGCTTCTTCGTCATCCCAATACTTTCAAGAGTTGCAAATTCTAATTTACGTGCGATGATACTCATTGATAACGCATTGACAAAATTTAAAACCCCCATTGATCCTAAAACAGCCGCAATGCTCCCACCTAGTATAAACATCATTGTTCTGCTAGTTTGAAATATCTGTGCCAGTTCAATCCGTGAGTTTATTCGAGCATCTTCCCTATTCATAATTAAATTAGTCAATTCATCATACAAAGCTAGTTCTTCACTCGCATATGCATTAATCAAGATTTCAATAATAAGTGGATCATCTTTGAATGAGTTCAAAAAAGCGTGAGAAACTAACATTTTAGGTGCTTCACTTATGTCGTTTTCCCACCTAAAAGCCTGCCAAGGAATTGTTCCCCCAAGAGGGATTGAGAAGCTTTCTACGATTTCATTCGAACCACCTGGGTAAGTACTCCAAAAATCACCGTTAATCACCTCTACATCTATAAAATCTTCATAAAAATCGGTGGCGATAACAATAAATTCTCCACGTTCAAAAGCTTCAATATCAAAAGAATCATCTAATAATTGTAGTTCTGCTCCTTCTATTGCAAACATATCAGTTGATAGAGCAATCTCACCATTTTCTCCATCTCTGAAAAAATAAGGTTGTTCCAAAAATTCTTCCCACCATGTTATATTTGCCTCTAAATGTTGTGCAAACATTGGGTCAGATGGAACGCTAATCCCCCGTTGAAACGAAACAATTTGCACCCTTTCTACCCTTTCAAGTGAAGATATTTGCTCGACTAATCCACCGTTTAAAGGCCGTGTAATCCAAGATATTTGCTCGTGCTGGATACTAAAATCACCGTACCCGAAAAGATGTTCAGCGTGATGGGCTAAATATGCATCAAGATTAAGACTAGAGGTAATTATCGTTGTTGTCATAAATATGGACAACCCTAAAAATAAGCTTAAGATAACAACAGCTGCTCGTTTTCTATCACGAAAAATATTCCGTAGTGCCATCTTATGTAGCTTGCCGCCTACTTTCTTTTTACCATTGCCAGATGCACTTATTTCTCCTGAATATTTGATAGTTTCAATTGCTGATAGTTTCGTTATCTTTTTTACAGGAGCTACTACACTTATTAAAACTGTTGTAAGTGTAAATAAGATTGCACCACCATAAACGAAAGGTGAGAAATAAACAATTATATTTTGTTCATTCTCTCCAATCATAAGTGGAATCAAAATAAAGGATACCATTCCTCCAAGTAAAAGACCAATTGGAATTCCGATAAATGAAAGATATACCAACTGTCGAACCAATAAATGTCGAATTTGTTTTTTCATTGCTCCAAGTGTTTTTAGGCTACCATAAAAGCGAATATCTTTGATGATAGATGTATGAAAGACACTGTAAATAAGCAAAAAGCCTGTAAACATTAGAAGTAAAATAAATAAAGAAACACTAACTATCGTGATAACCTCTTGATAACTGTCCACTAAAAAAGAATTTTTAATCTGAAAATCTTGTTCAAACTCTATCCCTAAATTGCGTGACAAACGATTGGCGTCTTCTGAAACCTCATCTTCATTTACAAACAGTATATCAACCGTCTGGTGTTCGAGATATGGCATCATGTCTAATTGTTCTAAAAAATCATCCGATACTAGCACATAAGCATTATTTGTCATCAATTCATGAGCACTTGTATAAAACCCTGTTAAAACCATCATTCTTTCTTGCAAAGCATTATCATCAATTAGCATAAACGTCAATGGGATTGTCATCCCAATTTCTGGATTTTCAATGCCTAGTTGCTCAAGTACCCAACGTGACGCCATGATTTCATTTTCCGCTACTGGATAGCTACCCACAACATTTACCCATGCGGAAAGATGCATTCTAAAAGAGGATTCATTCCAATGTGCCACGGACACTTGTCCTAATAATGGTGGTTCTCCCATCTGGCTTTCAACTTGTGCAATTCGCTGGCGAACACCATAATCTTCGACGTAGTATAATGCGGAAAGTCGTTCAAATTGTGCAACTGTCGGAGAAGAAAATTGAGCATGAGCAACTGATCCAGCAAAACGAATTCGCTGTAATCGAAATTCGTTTTCCATGCCCAATGCTGTACTTAAAACAGCTGTAATCATAAAAGTTGTTAATATAATGGCAACGAGTAACACAATATTTCGTTTCCTATTTGCTTTTAAGTAGCGTATTGTTAATCTATTGATGGCACTATTTTTAATTTTCATTTCTATATTACCACCTTACTCGTTCAAATCAATCTCGACAACAAGGTCATGTTCAGTTCCTGGTGTATGATAAGGAGTTGTCCATACAGTTTGCCTAATCCGTACCAGCCCTGGGGCATTACTAGGAAGTATAAAGCCTCCTATTCCCCTATGATCTACAAAGGTTTCCTTTGATTCAATAAAATCTGGACCTCTTATCTCACTGTCTGAATTAGAAAAAAACCTCCATTCATTCCTATAAAAAAATTCAAAATCCATATCACCTAAAAAAACATCGTGTTCTGTGTTGTTTTTAATCTCCGTCTGAAAAAGAAAATTACCTTCTTCTAAATTCATTTCCAAAATCTCGTTAACATTAAACTCTATATTACTTTCTAGCAGCTCATTAACGATAAGCGGAGAAGAGCTTTCATGGTTAAGACTAAGGGAATCAAAATATAATGCCACTACCAAAACACCTGTTAGAACTAAAATAACAAGTAAAATTTTCCATTTCATGTATTTGTACACCACCTATAATTTAAACATCAAAAAGCCTGAATTATTCACAACAATTAATTATAATCATCGTGAATAATTCAGATAGATGTGTCTGAATAGTAAGCAGATTTTCAGATACCACCTAGAGTCAATTTACCCGATATTCATTGATCCGTGGGTAACACTTATTCCATCAGCTCTATTTCGCGCATGAACTCTACCATCTTCACGGGCAGCCGAATTTAAGTTAAGGAAACCACATCCAGCACATGTACAACCGCAAGAACAAGGACAAGCATGACACATATACGACTCAATACTATTTTCTATTTTCGATACTTTTTTAGACAACTTTCTCATATTAAACCACTCCTTATATAAAAATTAAATGATACACAAATCGCCAATAGACTATATTGTATCGGAAAACATAATTTTACAGTTAACATACTAAATGTTATAAGCATAATTTGATTTCGGATACTACCAATGTTGTTAGATATTTTATCGAACTGCGTTTCTTCCTTGATCACGAGCATTATTATTGACCCAATTTCTATTGTAAGTCTGTTGAGAATCCCATAATAGACCTAAACATCTACATGTCCCACAACTACAACCGCAGAAGCAAGTACAAGCGTTGTAACACTCCACACTGTTTTCTAAAACTGATTTGTTTTTTCGCAATTTTTTACGCATTTTCCCACCTCCTTGTTTTGTTATTTGTACTTTTACTTTCCATAGCATCACCACCTTTAAATCTAAATACTTAAAGCATTGTAATTAGAATATGATGATTTATCACAAATAAATGTAGCATTACTTGTTTTAACTATGTGCTGTAGAGTCTAGGTTTGAAACAGATAGCTTTTCAACAATCGCTTCGAACAAGTGTTTAAAGCTACAATCATTTAACCCGTCAACGAAGTCGTTATCTATTTCAAATTCAAACTCTTTTCTTAGCGCCAATAAAATGTAAACAATTTTTTCAGCAGACAGGTAATATTGAAAACCGAATAAACTACTGTCCTTATCAGTAATGCTAATATTGGTAATATTATGAATAACCTGTAATAATTTTTCTTCAATCATATTTCTGTTAAGCATACTATACCTCCCTCCTAGTGCCTCTTCTACGTCAAATAATCAGGATTTTCTAAAAGCTCCTTCTCTATTTTTTGATAAGCAAATTTTCTTTTTTCTTCAACATAAATTGGAAAGACTGTATAATCTTCTTTTCCAAGTGATTCATCTAAATTTTCCTTCACAAAATCTGCTGTTAACCGAAGGTGTTCGAGCTCACTTGAATCGTCAATACTTTTTGAAACCGATGTATTAGCAATACCAAAATACTTCACTGCAATGTCTAACCGATATCGACAAAATTTCATCATTTCATCGAAATATTCATACGTATACTGGTTATAATGAAGATTCAACAATCCAATGTCACTTTTTACCGCACTCTGAATTATGAATGGAAGAAGACCAAAGTCTTGTAAGATGTTATCGTTATATTTCATAATAGGTGATGGAACACCCAATATAATCAAATCGGGGTCTTCCGATTTACTGTGTTCATACAAAAAGCGATTAAATAAAATAATTCTATTCTGTACATCAAGTTCTGAATTAAACAAAAATTCTGGCAATTCTAAACATCCAAAAAGTTTAGTATACGATTGTGTTCCAATTTGCAAAATGGAGTAATCTTGATTTAAAAAATAATCTCTTATTGACAATTCTATCTCGATTTGACCGCAATCGTTGCCGATGGCAAAAATCGAAATGATGGGAACATCAATAGGAAGTAGTTTGTGTAATAATGTTTTTTCAGTATCAAATGATGGTGTCCCTGCCTCTTCTATCCCTAATTGTATCGAAAGCTCACTAGAAATGATTATTCTTTTTTCATTTTTTTTCGCATACGATATCAAATCATAGTAAATTTGCTTAGTTGGCACATCTTCACTTTTATCAAAGTAAACGAGATCACTTTCTAAAATTTTTTGTTCATAATCTTTGTGCAAAAAAATTTCCGTTTTTTCTCCGCCATCAAGTTTTGAAATATCTAGCCCTGTGAACATACTTAATGCTGGTGCGACAAGTGCGTATGGTTGATAACCAGCCATATGTGCATGTCGGACTAGCGTAACCGTACGATAATCTGTTGGAAAAACCACTAATTTCTTATCCATACTGACTCTCCTTTTCAAAATCAAATCCATTTTCTTTTAATAAACAAATTGTTTCGAGCATGGAAAGTGTCTCATTCATTTCACCTCGACAACGATTAAGTTTTTCTTTTCGTGAGAAAATTGTTGTGTCATCGGTTGCTACTGCGCATATTGCACAATTTAGAAAGTTCCAACAATTCAAACATTCTTGTTCGGTTATTTGACCTATATTAAGAATTCCTTTGACTTTTTCTAAATCAAAGCCTGACTCAATATTACCAATTTTCATATTATCTGAGGACTCACTTACCCTCTCACAAGGAAAGAGATTCCCGTCAACATCAACCATCGGTCTTCTAGCACCAGGGATACATGGACCACCAGGATGACCAATTTCACCTAACCCGGCTAATTTTCCCAAATCATCATGAAATTGACCAATAAGTACTTTTGTTTGTGTAAATAGTTTTGATATCTTTTCTTCGTCCAAGAAACCTAGCATAGCAAGCAACATGCGCATCTTTTGCAGATTATAGGTAACAAAATACTGTTCGTCATAAGTGACCTCATCTTTGCTGTTGAATTCGTTTACACTCGAAGTGAAGATCAGATTGTCTTCCATCACTTCACTAGCATTATAAAAATCATCAACACATTTATAATCATTTCCAGGCGCAATGACGGTAGAGAAACTTATCTTTTTAAAAAAACTAGGGTGATTTTCTCTAATTTTTTCCAAGTTTTTCATGATAAGATCAAATGATCCTTCATTGTTCTTAAACACTCTGTTTTTGTCATGAATTTCCTTAGGTCCATCAATGCTAATCGTTACATTAACACCTTTCTCTGAAAGAAAGTCAATTACCTTGTCTGTAAAAATTGTTCCATTGGTTGTTAATGAATAAGAAATCTCCTTGTATGGGTACGTTTGTTCAATATAGGTAAATAATTTTTTTATGCGATGAAACATAAGTAGTGGTTCACCACCATAAAAGCCAATATCCACTCTTTTTGAATTCATAGAGCGCTGCATAAGAAAGTCAACACTTTTTTGCATTGTTTCATATGACATCATCTTATTGGAATGTGTCCGCTGGTCATATCCTCCTGAATAAGAACAGTAAGCGCAGCGCAAATTACAATCTTGCGTAACTTGTAAAGTTATTTTTTCAATTTTATTTTCAAGGTGAAAATCTATAAACTTATTTTGAGGGTGTTCAATTTTTTTCAATTTACTTTCTATACGAAAGCCACGCTCCTGGAAAGTTTTTAAGTTTGCGTGGTCTTCATCTGTAGCTACCTTTTTATAAATACGTTGAAACATTTCGTACTCATTTAAATCTACAGAAAGAATACCATTAGTTTCTCGGTTGTAAACATAGTATCCTCCTGGCGTAGAAAAAGGTTTAATAGCAATATTCATCCCAACTCCTCCTTCTTTTGCTCTAAAATCGTATTAAAATAATCATTCCTTATCATTAAATCTTCAAACGTCCCAGAGTCGACAATTACACCGTGATCTATAATGAAGATTTTATCTAATTTCTTTAATATATTTTTTCGATGACTTACAACGATAACTATTTCATAGAACTCATTTTCTGCTATGTATCGATCAAATTCATTCTCCGCTTTTAAATCAAAACTTGCTGTTGCTTCATCTAAAATCAGGATCTGTCCTTTTTTAGAAAATGCTCTAGCCAAAGAAATCTTTTGTCGTTCGCCACCAGATAATTTCGAACCATAATACCCAATGTGCGTATCTATTCCATTAGATAATTGTTCCACAAATTTAGTTGCAGTCGCCAAATCCAAATACTCATGTATCTGGTCTTTTGATAAATTTCCTAAAATATCAACATTACTCCTAATAGAACCTTCAAAAAGACTGACATTTTGATTCATAACACTAAACAAATCTCTATAATTGTTAAGGGCAATTGATTGGACATTTCGACCATTTAACTTTATTTCTCCTGTATCAGGTTCCAAAAAACGAAGTATTAAGTTAACAATTGAAGTCTTCCCTGAACCATTCACACCCACGAAAGCAACTTTCTCTCCTTTACTAACAGAAAAAGTGATTTCTTTTAGTACTACATTTTCATCACTATAACCAAATGCAACACCTTCAAACGATAGCTCTTCAATTCTGCATGTACTTTCAAGATGTACACCCTCAAAATCCTCTGTTTCATGATCAAAATAATTCAAGAACCTTTCAAACGCTGGCATACTGCTTGAGAAGCGATATGCGATATCTGCTAACAATGATATAGGCTGCATAACAAACATTGAATAAGCTGTGAAGGCAAATAATCCACCTATTGTAAGCTCATCACCTAAAATCAAAATAGCTCCTAATACATTCAATCCATGCGTGAATATCATACTTAATACTTGGCTTGATAATGCAGAATAATTATCTAAGTACTCCATTTGGGTTTCAACTTTCATCATATCTTTTTGTAAAGTATTAAACTCTTTTCTGCGCCTATTCTGCAAGTTCCACAACTTAATAATCTCAACATTCATGAAAGTCTCACCTAGCCAAATAGAGAATTTTTCATTAGCTTTCATTAGCATAGTCATATATTTACTTCTCTTAAATGAAATGAGCTGTTTGATGATGAGTTCTAGAGGAATAATTACCAAGATAAAAAGTGTCAACCTCCAATCAATCAGAATAAGCCCTATCATCCCTCCTATGATCTTAAACAGACTCACAAATGCTTGTAATAAGTTCGCATTTGCAATTTGAGCGATATTTCCAATATCCATATATACGTTCTGAATGGTTTTCATGAAGTTATTGTCTTTATGATAAGATACTTTTAAATTTATAGAGTGATCAACTGCTTTATGCATTAATTCATAAGGAATTTGTCTGTTTATATATTCATAATGAATAAACTGAAGAAATGAAAGAAATTGCTCAACAACAAAAATTCCTAATATAAGAGCTGTATATCTGAACACTACATCTAAATCATTCATCATGATTCCATTATCAAAGATTTCACGTTGTAACAATGGATATATAATACCAAACGCAGAAATAACTAGCATGCACATAAAAATAATACTAATCCTAAACTTATGAGGTTTCAATATATCTAACACAAATTTTATAACTCTCTTATTCATCTAGTATATTTACCTCCAATTCCATAATTATAGCGAATTTAACGTTTAAGCAATTAGCGAACATTGGATTTAAAGTCTGCGGAAAATTAATAACGAAATTATTTTAGTTTCACATTATTTCATGTTAATCACAATGTTCCAAGAACACTCAAATTATTAAACTTTTTTTATAACCAATAACAGATAATTTTTCTAGACGTTCAATTAATTCCGATTTTCTTTCATAGTATAGATTTTGAATCAATTGTTAAACACTGTACCATAAATTCAGACAAGTGTTTGTCGAAACTTGTCATGTTGACAATAAAATTCATCCATATATGACAATTTACCGTTTGGAGATGACATTCTTCCTAAATGTCATTTGTCATTGTTTTATCTCATCTCCTTATTATTTTATTTTAGCAAACTAACGATTATCAGAACCACTCTTTGAAGAAGTTTTGACTGTCAAGTTGACTACAAGATAATTATATACCATCTTAAATTCTCATTCATTATACAAAAATTGTCATTTTCATTAAAATTTGCGAAAAAGTATTCTCATTTATTGACATTCATTGACAACTTTACTACTATAAACTAAATAAGTGAAAAAAAGAAGCTACTGCATTTTAAAAACTTCTATTCTATTAAAACAGAAGTTCACTATTCCCCCACAACACTATCAAAAGAATTACTAATCAAAACACTCTTCCTTTATTTCATCAACCATATGATAAATAAATTCTTTCACACTCGGAGGTGATGGTCTGGTCCCAGTGTTTGAAGTAGTATGATGAAAGTTATAAAATGATTCTGGATTCTGCTCAAAGGTAGCAGCAATTAATCTCTTTATACCATTAAAAGCAGAATTATACTGAACATAAGTTACCTCTTCAAAAATCCTTGTCAAGCAAGCAACTTGTGATTGATCAGGACTAATAATATAGTGAATAGCATCTACTAAATACTGATAAGCAATCACTCTAGAATTAAACCCCAGAACAGTTAGCTTTTTATGTATCAGATATTTAGTTCGTTCATCAGTACGTTGGATTCGTTTTGCCGCATCAATTTTATGTTCGACAACAACTGATCCCTCTTGTTGGACATCAATCAGCATCATATCATTGAAGTAATTTAAAACTGACTCATGTTTATAATTATAGCTCTTATCAAAATATAAGCATTTCTTTTTATTTAAAAGTGCTATGATTCTATTATCAAGATAAGATGACACGACAATTAATACAGGGTCAAATCCAGAACCTAGTCCTGGTTTCAAATAGTTTAAAATATCTAAGCCTGTCCCATCTTTTAGCTGAATATCAAGGGCTACTCCATCTGGCTGGTACTCGTTTATTGCATCTATGCCATCTTTTACATTATCTTTGATCGGTAAGACATGATAACCACCATTAACTAAGTAATCTTTAAACTCATTCGCGAATTCAATATCAGCATCTACAATTAAAATTTTCGGTTTTTTAATCATCTAACTATGGCCTCCCACTCCTTATAGCCTTTCGTAAATTTTAGCCTTTGAATAAATAAAGTTTTGAGATAAGCATTTTATTAAAAGCTTTACTTTTTGTAATGAAACAATATTACCACATAGCTTTTTCGTTGTGAATATTCCCCATAATCAGCTTTGCACAATTGTCATTTATTTATGCGTATTTGCAGAAATGCACTATTCTTATTGAAAAACATAGAAAAAAGAGCATAGAAAAAGGAGGTTTTCGCACTTTGCTTTCTTTTTTGCTATTTTTCAAACTCTTCTCTAAAAATTATTAAAGCTTTTAATTAGCCAACATCTGGCTAACATATTAATCTTCGCCACCTAGATAATCTTGAAATGCATTGTCACCTCATCTAATTCTGTAACATGATTATATTTTGATAATTTATATACCACTTTCATTCTCCCTTATATCCTTAAACAACATATCAAATAATCCTTTTTCAGTTATACATAAGCCATTATACAGCAGAAAAAGAAAAAGAAAAAAAAGTTAAATATATTTAACTTTCACAATTTCTAGCAATCATTCACAATTTCCTCATAATTTTGCTGATAACTTTTTGCTAAGCGATAGCTTTCAATCTTATTGAAAAGCATAATTGCATCTTGCATTTTCTCTTTTCCTTCTGCTTTTTTCCCACTATAAAAATCAAGAGCACCCACTGCAAAAAGAAAGATAGTTTTTTCATACATATCGGTTTCATCAACAAGTAATTCTTGAGTTGCTTTTTTAAAAAAATTTGCATAGTTTAATTCCTTCTTATCAATAAAAATGATTATTGTATTAATTAAGATTTTTATAATTAATTTTTTATTTCTAGAGATTGATTTGTAAAATGATGAGCGGTTTAAAAGCTCTTTTGACAAAGTATTTATCATTTCTGTTTTAAGGGATTTCATTGTATTTCCATAAAGAATTAGTTGATAATAAGACCAATCATCAATTGATATGAGATATGAAGAAATTTTAATTTTTTCTTTTTCTGATAAGAAAAATTCTTTATCAAATTCACCTATTACACTTTTTATCATAAGATAATTCATTTCACTATAAATATCAGAAATCCTCTTCTCTTCTTCCGCTAGGATTTTTTTTAGGGCATACTCATTATTCTCATTATAAAATCTAGAAACCCTACTCAAAAGTTTATAAAAACTATTGAAATCATAATCATTTGCAATATATTCAAACTCTTCAAGAGTGACACCTATTCTTTTTAAAATAAAACAAAATTTTGAAAGAGTTATATCGTTTTTACCTGACTCAAACATTGATAAAGCAGCAGAGGTAAATTCATCTCCAACTACTTGACTCTGCGTTAAATTACGCCCCTCACGGAGGGTCTTAAAAATTTCTCCGAAATAATTCATGTCACAACCACCCTAATTAATTATATTTAACTTTTAATACAATCGTCATTTTATATGGCATACTTCATTGGTATATATCTATTAACAAGCTCTCGAAAATCCTAACTAATAAATAGCACGGTGGGTGGAAATTTGAGAAAATCAAATTCTGAACCCCTTGTTGCACATCAAGGATTAGGATTTCCGAGAGGCTATTCTATTCATAAAGGAGGATATCTATGTTTAACTTTTATATTTCTATCCGAAGTTTAATTAAACCAGTTTTTATTAACTAACTCAAGGTTTGCCCGTTAATTAATTACCGGAAAGAGTTTCACTAGGTCTTCGGATCAGATGATCATTATACAAATACTATTATATATTATTTACTGCAGGACATCTATTTTTGACAAAGAACAGTTTTAGCTCATTCAAGGCTTACTAGCTTGAAACTGGTCGGATATAGTCGAGGATTTCCTGTTTTTTTATTTACATAAAAATATTATCATCATTGAATGTCCGCTGGGTATGCGTTTGAAACCCATAGTCCCTAATTATAAGATCGAGCCTCTCTCTGTCTTTGTAAACATGCATCTGTTGAAGAGTCATCCAACTTCCCATAGACTTCAGTTATTTCATCATGTTGCCTTAGAACTGCTTCCTTCACTTTTTCTTCACGTTGAGCTGCAAATAGCTCTATTCTCTCAATAATTTGAATATCTAACTCAATCCTTTGAGCATCCGAATCAGTTATTTGAACCTTGATTTTCTCAATATCCATTTCTGCCTCAATCTTTTCGTCAAATTCTCCATCTAGTTCAAGCAATCTTTTTAATGCTTTTAACATTAAAATCCACTCCCCTTTCGTGTATCCTATATCAAAAATTTTCATGATTTGACACAAACCTCTAACTCAAAATACTTTTTCTTACATTGTAACAAATTTCAAAACCTTAATGTTCCTCTTGTACTTGTTTTTGTTATTATGGACCATAATTTTTCTTTAGGTACAAAATACGCCGAAATTGGTACTTTTGATGAAGAATGCTTGCCGGATAGCGTTTTCTGTAAAAAACTTGAGAAAAAACATTTCTTTTGCGTTAAAAAGGCTTGCAAAAGCTTGTCAGATGTTGTAATATCAACGTACATGTTGAAAGAGGTGACTGGTTAGTGAGAAAGGAAAAATTATTAGTGAAGCTCTGTCAAAAGTATCAAAAGGATGCAACGATGATTGCAACTGCTGGCACTTCGTTCGCTGCAATTGGTAAATCGAAACCATCCGAACAAATGAAAGCTAAAATTAAAGCCGAGTTGAAAAGATCCTAGCATGATCATTGCTGTCAAATGTTAGGATTTTTTAAATATGAATCGTCATAGTTAAGTAGTTAACTTGCTCTTTTTCATGAATACCTTGAGTAGGCGTTAGCGTACCTCCATATCTTTCAACTTTCTTTTTAAGTTTTGCTAATCCAATCCCACGTCCAATCCCCTCTTTTTTTGAATATCCTCTTCTCATAATCTTTTCTAAATCCCGAACATTTAAGCTGAATTCATTTTCAACTTTAATAAATAGTTGATGTTCTGAGATAAATAAACTCACATAGATCGGTTTTTTCGTTAGGGTTTCAATGGCATTTTCCACAAGAGAAGTGACTATATAAGTAATGGCAACGTCTGTAATACCACGACGCTTCTCATAATAATCAAAATGGATCATAACATTAGCACTGCTTGCTTTGTTTATTTTCAACTGTTCAATGGTTTGAAGTATTAATCGCTCAAAGTGATTATCCGCAACCACATCAAACTTTTTCAATGGTTTTATTGCGATTAAGTCAATCATCTCTTGGTTAACTTGCTTTAATCCCTCTAGGCTTATCGCAGCAGAAGTATTGACTTGCAAGATCATTAACATATTTTTAAAATCATGATGATCATCTCGAATCATATTTGTATACTGATAAGCCTCTCTGATAACATGAGTTAAGCCTAACAACGCAATCATAGTAAGCATTAGATAAAGAATGATATGCTCTACCAGATAAACGGGATCAAAGCCAAAAATCGCAAGTGTGACAATAAAGACAAAAAGTAAAACAAATAACACGAGCTTCATAAATACTTTGCGAGCCACGTAGATAAAGAGTTTGTTAAAATCAACTTTTAAACACACTACAGATACTGCGATTAAACCTGATAAAAATGTTAGCAAATGTGTGATATCCTCATTAAAACTCAAAAAACTTACTATCGTCAATAAAATTCCAATGGTGATTTGCCCCACTAGCTGTACGATCAAAAAGGTTAGAATCGTATGGTCTATTCTTGGTTTTTTCTTTTTATTTAACTTGAGAATCATCCATATGCTCCAAAACACCATACCTAGTGAAGCAGTCATCTGTAGATACCCAACAACAAGTAAAATCCCTAGTGTTGTCGCAACTACAGAATGGAATAGTCCCACCCCAATTATTTTAATTTTTTTTTTGTATGTGGTTTCTTTGAATTTAAAATCAATAATATTATTGACAACAATATAAACCATCGAAAATTCCAAAAAATTCAAAACTAAAGATCGAACAAAATCCCAAATGGTGATATCCATATAAACCCTCCCCTTTGTATTAGCTTAAATGAACGGCTTAATTTAATAAAAGTATTTTGAACCAACAGATACCCTACTACCATCTGCCAAAAGAAGTTCTTCGGCTGCATGGTCATAACCTAGAATATGTCTCGGATTAACAAGATAGCTTTGGTGGCATCTTACTAATGTTTTCTTTTGCTTAAATAACCCCGACATTTCCGTAATTGCTCCCCTTATAGAACATTCTGTTTCTACCATCCCCCCAGTAATGATATCATAATGTAAAACGAGAGCTTTCTTTTGCTTTTTCGGATGCCTTTTAATCACATAGATATCCTTCGCTTTAACTTGACGCTCAATATCATCAATGGTTAATGAGATTGCATCTTCCGTTAAATACTTAAGCATCGAAACTGCTTGTTCATAACTTTCTAAAACAGTTTCAGCGGTGTAGGGTTTGTCAATATAGAATAAAATAAGATTGCCATTAAAAGCATTAATAATCTCAACTTGTTCTGCAGTAGAGCTAACAACAATGACAGGGATTTTGGGATGGATTGCTTGTGCTTCTTTGATAAAATCCCATCCTGTTTTTTTACCTGCTAATTGAATGTCCACATAAAGGATGTCAATGTTGTATGCT
>Ga0123355_10003636_pt1 | contig 22205 bp, 12 predicted proteins | sample TergutEmb28metaG_3_FD_89872 | JGI IMG/M metagenome (GOLD analysis project Ga0123355, IMG submission 89872) | Embiratermes neotenicus P1 segment gut microbial communities from Petit-Saut dam, French Guiana - Emb289 P1 | ecosystem: Host-associated > Arthropoda: Insects > Digestive system > Gut ... | reverse complement strand
TACAGGTATCGGCTGCGGTGCCCATACTGCTGTAAAATAGATTGGGCTTGTCACGGCTACGCTGGCAACTTCAAGTGGTGTCATTATTGTTGCTTCATTATCCCGACGCCAGCCAATGAGGGTGTAATTCCGTAGATAGGGCGTCGGTACGTTATTACCGCCTATAACGTGATCGTGGCTGATTGTATGAGTGATATTGCTGGTGTTGCCTCCAACATTACCACCGTCTAAGTCAAAGGTGACAGGGTGCCCTGGCTCATCCCATACCGCTACAAAGATAGCAGGGCCGGTAACAACTATTGCTGCTACATCGGTGGGTTGGACGATTACAGAGGAGCCTAGCTCCCGCCAGCCTGTAAGGGTTGCGGTGCCAAATACTGGCTCTGGTACATTGTTTAGGCCGATAGTATTGCCTTGCAAGATTTGTTCTACTATTAGGTTTGTATTGCCTCCAACATTGCCACCGTTAAGGTCGAAGGTAATGGGATGCATTATTGGTGTCCACTGGGCCACAAATGTCCTTGGGCCGTTTACGGTTATTGCCGCTACCTGGCCTGGGGAACGATCCATATGGCTGCCTGGAGCTGGGTGATTTTCTTCCCGCCAAGCTTCAAAGATATGGTTAGCTTTTACCGGCTCGGGTACTTCTGCGCCAATTTGTGTGCCGCGGTTTATTGTGCGGGTTATATTGGCGGTAGAGCCGCTTACATTGCCAGCGTTAAGGTCAAAGATTACCGGGAATGCGTCTAGCTGCCATACTGCTACATATACAATTGGGGCAGTTACAGTTGTGCCCGGTATAGATGTACATGGGATTAACGCCGCAGCACCATCACGCCGCCAACCTATTAGTATATGGTTAGCAAGCTCTGGTGCGGGGACATGGCCTGGTAGGATTTGTGCGCCATGTAGGTAGTTTCTTACGAATACATCTGCATGGTCGTCATTGGCGCTGTCTGTATAGATTGCACCTGGGAACATGAAGGTGACAGGATGTGAAGCCCTATTCCAGATTGCGCGGAATACCAGGTTTCCTGTAACACCTCTATTGGCTACCTGTAACGGGGTCAGTACTTCCCCTACTAGGTTGCCGTCTACTACCTCGCGCCAACCAGCTAGGGTGTGGTTTTCAAATATTGGCTCTGGTACATTAGCGGCACCTATTAGGGTGTTAAATACCAAGGTCTCCACTATGGGGCCAGTGTTCGCTACGCCAGCCTCCATTACATGGCCGCCATCCAATTCAAAGGTGACAGTAAAATTGGGTGAATCGAACTGAGCTATAAAGGTGACATCGGCTATTACTACATGGGCAGCTACTTGGGCGTCATCCAAAATATTATTAGTGCCATACATAAGCCAACCGCTAAAGGTTCTTGGCGGATCGCTAACCGGGGCGGGAACTGAAGTTACTGAGTCGCCGTAGGCCACTGTTTCGGTGACATTGGCAGGAGGGGTTCCACCGTATGCGGCATCGTGTAGCACAAAGGTGACAAGATAATTTCTTGCTGTCCACTGGGCGGTAAAGGTTCTGTCGCCAGTTACGATTTCTGCGCCTACTTCGTCACGGTCATATAGGGGTGGAGTGGTATCTAACCAGCCTGTAAAGTTGTATCCAGACCTTACTGGTACAGGTACATTGTTTACGCCTATTGCAGATTCATAGGGCCGGTTAACTACGATGTTGGATGTATTTCCTCCAACATTGCCGGTGTTTAGGTTAAAGGTAATGTCATAGCTTCTTACACCCCATACAGCAACGAAGGTCATAGGCTCGGTAACTTCCAGCCCTGCAATTAAGGCAGAGGGAGATGTTGGGCCTGCGCCGTCACGCCGCCAGCCTTGGAAGCTTAGGGTTGGGTGTGTTAGAGCCGGTGGAGTTGGGACATTGGCGATAATTGCACCATGATCCCTGTGGATTATATGGTTTGCGGGGTTGCCGTTGTAGGTACCACCTGCAAGCACAAAGGTTACGGGATGCTGGTTTAATTCCCAGCGGGCCGTAAAGTAACGAGGTGCTGTTACTATCAACGCGCCTACTTGTAGGGCGGTTAGTCTTGGAATAGTGTCATCTTCGTACCAGCCTAGGAAGGTGTGGTTTGCCCGGAGAGGTACCGGGACATTGCCTTGTAATATTGGGGCGTTGTGTGTGATGTTGACCACTATATCGGTGCCTACACCACCTACATTGCCGCCGCCTAGGTCAAAGGTGACAGGGTGAGTAATGGTATCCCACACCGCTACAAAGTTGCGCGGAGCGTTAACGATTAGGGGGTTAATATCCGTGACTTGAAGTATCGAGCCCATTCCGTTTTCCTGCCATCCAGTTAAGGTGGCCGTTGCATGGGTTGGAACCGGGACTGTGCCCCCTGTTGATACCGCCAAGCCTTGGTCTACATCAAAGGATACATTGGCAGCATTGCCTCCAATATTACCGCCGTTTAGAGAGAAGGTAACGGGATGCTGGATTGGATCCCAAAGAGCTATAAAGGTGCGGTTTACACCTTGAGCCAGAACCTCACCGGCTACTTGGTCGCGGGTTCTGTTGACTGGGCCTTCCTGCCATCTGTAGAAGGTATGGTTAGCCCGGACTGGTATTGGTACATTGTTATGGCCTATGGCCTGACCGGCAGGTAATGTGTGGACAATGTCGCTTGTGTTGCCGTTTACATTGCCGGAGTTAAGATCAAAGGTTACGTTTACTGTGTGGTGGCCCCATACTGCGGTAAAGGTTCTGGGGGCGGTGATGCTTAGGGCAGCTACAGAAGCCGGTGCCCAAATTATATCGTCATAATTGCGCCATCCCAGCAGCAATGGATATGTGGGGTGAACCGGTGCGGGTACCCCTGGGGCTGCTAAGGTTGTGGGAGCATCTACGGTTAGGCCGTGTTGCACCTGGCGGATTATATCTGCTTGGTTTCCGCCAACGTTACCACCGCTTAGCACAAAGGTTACGGGTATACGTACCGGCTCCCACTGGGCTACAAAGGTGCGATTTGCTAGGGTGTCACCATCATTTATAGTGATATTGCCTACTGTTCCTGCTGTAAGGTTGGGGGGTACATTGGCCCTCTGCCAGCCTAGGAAGGTGTGATGATCCCTTAATGCCACGGGTACATTGGCATAATTAATTGTGGTTCCTGAGTTAACTGGTACTGTTATGTCGGTAAAAAGACCCATTAAGCCGCCGTTTGAGTAGAAGTGCACATCAACAGGTATAGGCTCCCACTGGGCTACAAAGGTGACAGGTGCGGTGACTACATGGGCTCCTACTTGGGCGGGGGTGAGGGTTAAGCTTGCAGGGCTTACTCTTACCCAGCCTTCGAAGGTAAAGTGCTGGCGTACCGGTGCTGGGATTGGGTTCCAGTTGGAAAGCACTGTGGAGCCGTGTAGCAGTTCGTCGGTAATATCTGCGGCATTGCCGCCTATGTTGCCACCGTTTAAGTCAAAGGTGACAGGGTGGGTAACAGTGCGCCATATGGCCCCTACGGTCATTTGCCCGTCGGTAATTTGCATACCGGGGGTAAATATCTGGCCTACTAGGGCCGGGTTGCCTGGGGCGGATATGATTTCCCAATGTTCGAAGACCTGTGATGGGTCTGGGTGGGAGATACCTGGAAGGCGCTGGGCCTCTGGGTTTTGGTTTAGAGTACGAGACTCAGGCACATGGCGGTTTACTGTTGCGCCAGGTACTTGCCCAGTTATTTGCCCTGGGCCTGTGCCCCCTGCATCTGCTACCCCTGGGTCAAAGGTAATTGGGGCTTGCCATACCAGCCAAAGGTCTATCCAGTGGGGTACGGTACTGCCTGTTGTATACATGGTGCCGGAGTTATCTGATTCGGTGTTCCACAGATTGTTTAGGTGAACCCAGTTGGGCCGAGCTATTGCTGCGGAACTTGGGAACATAGCCAGGGCCATAGTGCCGCCTACATAGGCCATGGTTTGCTGTTGCAGCGGGTCTATTGTGCCGTGCACCGTGAAATACCTTACACGAGCGTGCCAAATGGCAAAGCGGGTATTGGGCGGGGTGACAATTACGGTATTGTGCTGAAGGCGCTCTTGGCCTGACCTAAATGGCCCGGTATACCAGCCAAGGAAAGTATGCCCTGTTGGGTCGCCGCCGTGAACCCATTGGGGAGGAGGTGCTGATAAGGGTACCGCCGTATCTGGCAGTCTGTCGCCAAAGGTTGCGCCTACACCCGGCTCAAACAGCAAGTGCCATGTTGGCACCGGTGTTGGGCCAACCCCTGGGGTGTGTATGAAGCCGTGGCCATCCATTGTAGAGTTGGGGGCAAAGTTGGGTGAGAAGTATATGCGGGGCTTCCATATGCCAAATACGGTCATACCTCTGGTGACTACGGTAGTTGAGGTAAACCATTCCCCTGCTGCGGAGGCATTGGGGCAGGTGTGCCAGCCTTCGAAGTTGCGGCCAAGAGCTACAGCGGGAAGGTCAACCGTTGACCCGACCGCGAGGCCTGGGAATGCCGTAATATCCGGCATTGCAAGAGCAGGAGTGTGTGCGTGAAGTGCGGAAGAAGCTACAGACCTGTTGTAGGGCACCATCCTAAGGTCTGTATAGGTGTTAAAACCAAAGCCTATGGATGTAAGATTTGCGTCAAAAGTTACCGGGGCGGCCCACTGGGCATATAGACGCAGCTCACGGCCTCCGCCAGGGACATCTACGCCGTAGGTGTCAAGCATTGCCTGAGTTATTGGGGTATTGTTAAAAACCCTTGTGCCTGTGCCGTCTGCACGGGTATTCCAAGGCTCGTTATCAGTTAGCCGCTCGAAGGCGGGGGTGCCGCCGGGGCTGCCCACGGGAGCGGCTCTTACTGCACGCTGGGCCATTATGGGCCAGCTATACATATTCATGAAGTGGGAGCCAGTATTGATATGGCTCTGCCATGGGCCTATCGGCGGCGGAGCCGTCCTTACCATATTGATAAAGTTTCCGCCTATGGGGATAGGGCGGCGATAGGTAGTGTCATGGTCGCCGGAGGTTGGGTTAAGCACCCCGCCGTTGGCATCAAAGACTACCATAATGGCCTGCTCCCACCGGGCGTATACATATATGTCTTCCGAAACTGGGGTGTTATGGAAAAACCTTTCGTTGGTTATAACATTTGTGTCTTCGCAATAGATATACCAGCCCATGAAAACATAGCCGGGTCTTTCTGGGTGGCGCGGCATATTCCACATACGGCGCAAATCGTCGGGGTTGAGTACGGAGGGCAGCACCAGAAGAGGGTTGCGAGAGTTAAGGGTTGCATACATTGTGCTGTATGGAACGGGATAAGCCGTCATAATCGGGTCGTATAGCAGTGCGGGTAAGCGGTCGCCTGGGTGCGCAGGCCAGAAAAGACCGCCGGCATTGACACCAGGGCTTCCTTTAAACCAGTGGGCACCTGCGCCGTTGAGGTTGAAGGTGACAACAACAACTGCATCTCCGTCACGAACCCAATGGGCAAATACAGTGCGGCTACCGCTTATTTGTGTCGTGCCAGTGAATTGGACAGCCGCTGCGGCTACACCAGTAGCCCCTACATAAAGGGGGTTATTGGGACAGTCGAGAGCATCGGCTTCAGGGATTTGCCTATCCCACCAGCCGTTGAAAATAAACCCTGGCTTGGTAACAGCATGGGAAAGCAGTGGGTCTGTATTGGGCATACCTCTAAGCTCGTGTGTGCCGGAGTTTGTATTAAACACGCGGCCATTGGCACTAACAGTTCTGGCCCCTGGAGCGAGACCCGGCAGTATGTCACGGTAGTTGGTGCGTTGTTGGTCATCACTTCCCGGGACTGGGAAGCCTGCAGGGGCAGAGCTAACACCACCCCCGTTGGGATGGAAGGTAACACGGTATACCCAGTGGGCATGTACGGTAATATTGGATGTTACCGCAGGATGAAGATTACCCAATTGCTCGTTGCCCCGTATAAAGGCGTGGGGATTAACGGCACCATACACATGATTCCCCCCTGGCCCTATCCAGCGGCTTGTAGGCCAAGCATCATTGGAAGTTGGGCTTGAATACCAACCCTCCATAGTCCGTAGTCCCGGAGCAACACCAGGGCTAAAGTTGGGGTTGGCTTGGGTACACACCACACTTGGAGCGGAAAGAGGCCAAGCAGAACCACGGTTTAATGTATTGGGGAACCGGCCGGATTCAAAAATATTAAGGCCCGGTATAACCTCTCTTACCCATGAATTATGGGACAGAAGATTGTTTTGCGTACAATTGCGGGAGTCTAGGGCACTGTTGGCCCCGCCGCTAAAAGTGACGGTAAAAAGACCCTGGCTTAGCCAGTCGGCAGATACCAAAACAGGGCCAGTAACAGGCGTACTTGGGTTGAACTCGTTGGCAGCGGAGTCTTGCAAGTTAGTTGTCCAGCGGATAAATGTGTGGGTAAGGGTTATGCCATCTGGCATGTATCTGTTGGGGCGTGGCCCTGGAGGGGTGTGGTTTAGGTCTGAGTCGTTGAAGGCCCAACCATTGGGAACCAAGCGGGGAGTGAAATCTGTTACACCGCTTCCGTCCCGGATAGGGTCGTTGTGGACACCGGGTAGCTCTGGGCCGTTGCCGTCAAAGCGTACTACAAAGCCCCATATTGCATATACATCAAAGGGGCCCGTTACAGGGTCTACAACTGTGTTGCCGTCAAACCAGTTGCCGCGGCCGTCTGTTTGGGTGTTCCATCCTACAAAGGAGCGGACGGGCGTACCATATGAAGCTGCCCAAGTTGGGGCATTTGGCATAGATGTGACAGTGAAGTTGGCTTGGGTATCCCTTTCGGTATGGCCAAAAGCCAATGCCACAGGGTTGCCGTGGAAAAATACGGTTAGGCCCAGTGCGGGGACTATGCCCTCGTAACCTGCGCCTTCTATTCCTTCATATTCCTCGTATTCTGCATATTCGTCTGGCTCTTCGCCATAGCCAGGCGGGGGTGGCCCGTCTTGTCCACCTTCTATGTATCCGCCTTCGCCTTCGTAGGGCTGGTATTCGTCATAATACTCATCGCCCTCGTAGTCGTGATATTCCTCGTAACCGTCTACGTAGTCTGCTGCGGCCTCGAAGGGTTCGGCTCCATACTCGTCATAGGCCTCATACCCGCCGTATGGCTCGTATTCCTCGTAGTTGTTGTCATAGGCTATTACGGCTATTGCCGCCACTATGGCAAGCACTACGAAAAGCGCAATGACCCTTAGTTTTTGGGACCTTGACGCTTCTGTTAGTTTTTGCAACATGTTTTTTTGCCTCCCTGGCTGAAAATTTACAAATTTAGATTATAAGTACCCACATGCATGTTACCATAATACTCTGTACCAGTAAATATGTTTTTGGGATAGGGGAATTTGTTATTTATTTGTAATTGGATAGGGCTTATGTGTTAGACAGAGTGTTAAACAACTCTTTTAAGGTAAAAAAATAGAATTAAGGCGGGTAAAAAACCTTGATTCTATCACGTTTTTAAAGCTGAGCTGGAAGGATTTGAACCTTCGAATGTAGGAGTCAAAGACCTTTATCCGAAGGCTTATGCAATTTGGACTATACAGCAGACCTCGCTAAATCCGATAAAACGCTTGACATGTGAAACATTGCGCCAGACATTTTTTCTTTAGGGGTATATAGAAGAAAACACCGTCCCAACGTCCCAATGCCTTATAAATAGGCATTTCAAGTGGGACGGTTAGCAAATTTGGGACAGCTGTTTTATTGTTTTAAGAACTCCAACCTTATCCCCCCATCCGCTACGGCTCAAAAATAGTCAAGGGACGCTACGCTTAAACCCTTGACTATTTTTGTTGTATGGGCGCAATGGCTACGCCAAAAACGGGGAGCAGGGAAAAATCACTTTGCCCCCCGCTTTCGCTCCGCTCATCGTACTCATACAACCGCCTACGCTGGTGTGTTAGCTTGTTATGATTGTTAAGACCGTGGGCGTTGCCCACGCCCAACCTCCTCCAAAGAGCAGGGGGGAAAATCTTACACCAGTCGCAAAAATAGGTTAACAAGTCATGCATACTGGCTATTGTTGTAATATATTGTTAAAATGGAAGATAATCGTCGTCAAATAAGAATGCACCATCATATCGATATATCCGCATTAATTCCGTTTTAACTCTATTCATTAACCAAGTGTGCGAATTGATTTTTTCTAGAAAATCGGAATCGTTAACATCATGATAGCCCTCAAAATGGATTTTGAGAACATTATCAACATAATCAAAACTAAAATCACTTGCACGAATAGGACGATTTGCTTTGTACTTTAAATCATTAGTTAATGAATAGCTGAAACACCAAGTAATTCTTTCGCAAAAATCTTCCCAACAGTGATTCATTCTTGCATTATCAGTCGTAATATCTTTATAGTAATCATTAATGAACTTAGGATATGTGCTGCTATTCCACAAGTACAATTTATGGTGTTTGTTTAACTCTGTATCTAGTGTATCTTTTGAAACAAAGTGAACCTTATAAAAAGATTCCTTTTTACCAACAATGTGCCTGTTAATATACTTTATTTCCGAAATTTCTGACACGCTTTTGTTTCCATCATCAAAAAACACATCATACATTTTTCCATCAAATACTGAAAGCAAATTAAAATTATAAAAATAATTGTCAACAGACTCAATCTTGGGTCTTGTCCTAGTTGCTTTTTCATATTCAAGAGCCTTTATCGTTGTAATAATAGAGTTGTATATTTGTTTGTCATCTTCGGTTTTGTATGACTTCTTATTTATTTGTTGAAAAGCAAATGGTGTGCGGACTACATTGAACAGTGAGCTAACACATTTGTGTGTGCAAAGTGTGTGTTTTATTACTTCCTGGTTACGATTTAACATAAAAGATAATCGCTTATCAGTAGTATGATTATCAACGAGGAAATACTCTATGTTTGGGTCATTTTCTGTTTTATCTCGTGTTAAAAATGCCCATACACTTTCTTTTGCCTTTTTACAGCTAATCAACAGAACAGTGTAATATATTACTTTGTTATCATCTTTCTTTGCCTTATAAGCAATTAGGTCAATTTCACGCTCAATATTCATAACATCATCAATATAATATCTATTACTGATTACTTGCCAGCCCTTTTTCTTAAGTAATTCAAAAACAAAGTGTTCCAAATCATATCCCGTATTTTCTACGGCTTCTACTATCTTTTGCGGGTCAAATGCCTTCATGGCTTACCTCCTAGAAGCATATTAATAAACGACATAGCCAAATATAACGCCTATCAAAACATCATAACATATTGTTGGTGAATGCATAGCTGACTTATAGACAAGTGTACATCGCATTTGTAAATTTAACAATAAGTAAGCCAAGCGACAAAGCTCAATTCAAACATAGTTATCGTTGATTCTCAAAATAGCACACTTTTCAAATAAACACTAAATAAACACTAAATTCTTTTTTTAAACTTCCCTGCCTAAAATCAAAAACCCCTGCAACTATGATAGTTACAGGGGTTTTCTTTACTGAGCTGGAAGGATTTGAACCTTCGAATGCAGGAGTCAAAGTCCTGTGCCTTACCGCTTGGCGACAGCCCAATACATACGGCAAACATACAACACCCACGCATCAATTGTAGCAAAGGCCATAAATGCAGCTATGTTATCAACTACATCAGACACCGGGCCAAGAGCTAATGGGGGGACTCAAACCCCCGACCTGCTGATTACGAATCAGCTGCTCTATCGGCTGAGCTACATTAGCGCAGTGCGAAACAAAGAGGTGCTATATGACAATGTAACGCGCAGAGAAATATAGCAAAGATTTTTTACTATGTCAATTGACATTTTTGACTCAAAAAGGGTACACTCTTCTTATGGTAGGAAACTTTTAGAAATATCACTAACACGATTGTCAAAGAGGAAGATTATATGACCCCCTCACGTGAGAGTATCTCGTCCGACCCCACCAAAATAATCCAATATCTTAAAAACGACAGCGGCTTTGAGCGGCTTATGAACGGCATGTTTGATTTGTATAACAGATATGGCCGTTGTTTTAGTGCTGTGCGCCTTCCTAGGCCTTCCTTGGAAGAGGAAACGGCCTTGTCTGTGCTCTTTAAGCGGGATTATTACGACCAAGCCCTTATCCGTATCGGCCTTGCAGAATTTGAACGTCAGATTCAAAAGGTATTTGCATATGAAGGGGGGCTTGATACAGTTCTTGGGGCTTATTTTGGCCGTCCAATTGCCCCTCAAAGCGAGCCTGTGGGCAGTACAGATACCCATAGATACAAGGATGCCTTTACCCGTGCAATTAGAGATGATTTGCTGCCTAGGTTTGAAGACACCCCTGCGGCAGCATGGCTTAGGGAAATGCTGGCCCATATGCGCCGTACCTATCGCCAGTGGGCAGACCAATTTCCCCACGAGCCTGAGGCTATACTTTCTATGGTAAATATCGTATGCGAGGCCATTAATGAGCTGCCCCAGGGCCAGCTAGTTAGGCTTTCGGACTTTGCGGCAAAGCATCTAGGCAACCCGCGAGGCTTGGACTTTCATTCCCTTCATGGGCCCTTGTTTTTACGGGCCTTGGCTCATAGGCATGAGGCCTCTGTGCCTACGATATTAGAGGACAGCATTAGGCTTTATATGCAGGCCGGGTTACTTTCTGATGGGGTTCTTAGCCAGGTCACTTTGCGGGGACTTAAGGCCGAAGATGAAGCTTGTATTTTCTATGACCAACTAGGGGAAGCCCATGTCCTTACATTGGAGAATATCTGCCGCCTTAGCGGTGTCCAGGCCTACGGGGATAAGGTATTTATATTAGAAAGCCCCCATGTATTTTCTGCCCTGTGCGAGCGCTTAAGCGGCTTTAACTGCACTATTGTATGCGCTATGGATGGCCTCAACCCTGCTCTCGAACGTTTGCTTGAGCTATGCATAGAGTCTGGCGCTGTGTTATATTATGCAGGCAATATGGACTACAAAGGGCTAACCTTAGCGGATAAAATATTCTTGCGCTTTGGGAAGGCTTTCATCCCCTGGCGCTATGGCCGGGCAGACTATGAATTGCTGTTTACCGGAAGCGACTACTTGCTACCAGACGATAGGAAGGATTTGGCCATGCATAACGAAGAGCTGGCTTCCTTACTGTCTTTGTTGCGCAAAAAAGGCAAGTCTGCGGCATCCTTGCCTCTTGTTGGGGTGCTTGCAGAGGATGTTATTGCCATGCTGGGGCTGGAGTGATTGAATAATTACGCCACCAGTAGCAGTGTCCAATAGGGGATTCCGTCTTCATTCCAACTAAGCCCAACCCCTACTTTTGTAAAATCTGGGTTAAGCAGATTAGCCAAATGCCCGGGAGAGCTTTGCCAGGCCCTTATAACTGCCTCGGCTGCTTCCTGTCCTTTTGCTATATTTGCGCCAACTATATTGTGAGGTACGCTAAAACGCTCTAGTAGCTGAGCCGGGTTCCCGTATACCAGAGATTCGTGGCAGAATAGCCCGTGGTTTTTCATCTCCTCAGATTTATTGCGGGCAAGCCTTGTTATTTCCCAGTTAATTGTTAGAGGAGGGACTCCTTGGGCTTCCCTCTCATTGTTAATAAGGTGTACAAGCTCTGTTTCCGGGCCATGGTATTCAAATGCCATTCCACAGAGGAAAATTGCTACAAGCAGCAGTGCCAAGCTTTTTTTCATAGTCAACACCCTTTCGTGACTCTAGTATACCCATTAGCCATAGGAACTTGCATTAAGGTTGTTTTTTTTGACATAAGCGATTAAATGTATTGCAATAATGACGCATAAAGAATTATTTGTTGATATCTGGCGGTTTTGATGATAATGGTAAAGGTTTTATTTTCGGTTTTGATGATAATGATGAACCTTTTTCATACATGATTGATGAGGTCGCTCTCAAAGAGCGTTAGGAGGAAACACCAGTGGCAAGGAAAGTAAATGTCGTAATATGCGGCAGGGTAATCACATTAAAATCCGATGAAGAAGAAGCCCACCTACAGAGAATAGCCCGCTACATAGACCAGAAAATGGCGGAGCTTACAGAGGCAAACACAACCGCCGCAATAGACGAGCGGGTACGTACCATGCTTATTGCTCTAAATATCTCCAACGACTACTTCAAGGTAGCAGACAAGCTGGCACGTATGGATGCAGAGCATGAAAAGTATATAAACGAAATTGCCCGTGTACAGCAGGAAAACATGCTGCTAAGGGAAAAATATCATGCCCTCCAGGCAGAGCATACCCGCCTACAGGCAGAGCATGATGAGTTTATAGAGGCCTTTGACAGCGTAAGGCAAGAAAATGTGCTGCCTCTGCATCGCAACGAGCAACGGAAGGTGGGGTTTAAATAATGGACAAGCTAACAGCACTGAGGGCACTAATGAAGGAACGAGGCATAGACGCATACTTGCTACCCAGCGGCGATGCCCATTCCAGCGAATATGTGGCCGCCTATTGGAAGGCCAGGCCATGGTTTTCTGGCTTTACAGGCAGCAGTGGCCTTGTAATAGTCACACAGGCAGAAGCCGGGCTATGGACAGATGGCAGGTATTTTATTCAAGCCGCCAATCAACTGGAAGGTACGGGCATTGCTCTATTTAAAATGGAAATCCCAGGTGTACCCACTTATATAGAGTTCCTTAAAGACAAGCTGCCTCAAGGGGGCAAATTGGGCTTTGATGGCCGTGTTATTGATGTAAAGGAATACGAAAAAATAGACAAGGCCCTAAAGGATAAGGGAATATCCTATGCCTATAAAGAGGATTTAATAGGCCTAATATGGAAAGACCGCCCTGCCATGCCAATGGCCCCTGCCTTCGAGCACGAGCCGCCCTTTGCAGGTGCTCCTGCTTCGGAAAAACTGGTAGCTGTACGGGAAAAAATGACCAAGCACGAGGTAACGGCATACTTGGTAACGGCCCTAGACAGCATAGCATGGCTTATGAATATCCGGGGCCACGACATGCCCTTTACGCCGGTAGTGTACGCCTACGCACTTATTACCGCCGACAAGGCACATGTTTTTATTGATAAGAGCAAAATTTCAGCCTTTGGCTCTAAGCTGGAAGCCCAGGGCTTCACTCTTCATGACTACAATGGCCTTCCAAGCTTTTTGAGTAAGTTACCAACTTGCGGCAAGCTGCTGTATGACCCAGGTAAAACCAGCGTGTTGTTATCAGATGCTGTACCGGAAAAATTGGCTGTAAAAAAAGACCTGGAAACAGATATTATCGCAATGCTAAAGGCCGTAAAAAACCAGGTAGAGCTTAAAAATACCCGCAACGCATATCTAAAGGAAAGCGTTGCTTTGGTACGCTTATTAAAATGGCTGATGGAGCATCCAGACATATCTACCTTACACGAAGGGGATATTGCGCGGAAAATCACAAGTCTACGGGAAGGCCAAGCCAACTTTTTGGAGGATGGCTTTACTTCAATTATTGCCTATGGTGCCAATGCCGCCCAGGCTCATTATAGTCCGGGGCCTGTAGGGTCAAAGCTTGAGGCTGATGGGTTTCTGTTGATAGACACAGGTGGGCAATACCTGGATGGCACAACAGACACCACCCGCACCATCCCAATTGGGCCAATCACCGATGAGATGAAGCGCAATTTTACCTTAGTGCTTAAGGGCTTTATTGCCCTGTCTAGGGCGGTTTTCTCCAAGGGGACTACCGGGGAGCATTTGGATGCCCTTGCCCGGTTGCCCTTGTGGAGATACGGCCTAGATTTTAGACATGGCACAGGCCATGGGATTGGCTACTGCCTTGGGGTACACGAAGGGCCCCAGGGGATATCCAAAAGGTCAAAGGTAGCCCTTGAGCCAGGCATGATGATTAGTAACGAGCCTGCCTTCTATGTGGACGGGGAGTACGGTATCCGTACAGAAAATATAATTGTAGTGGAAAAACAGGTCGAAACAGAATACGGAGACTTTTATGGCTTCGAGACCTTGACTTACTGCCCCATAGATACAAGTGCTATAGATATTTCCCTGTTAAACCCAGAGGAAATAGATTATTTTAATGATTATCACAGTAAGACCTACGAGAAGCTTGAAGGACGGTTGGAAGAAGACGAACGGTTATGGCTACGCAATGCCACCAAGCCTATAGGTTAATGGTATCTACTAATGGCATCGGGGCACACAACCAGAAGGCGACAGGATAAGCCCAGGCGGAATTTTGGTAGGCCTTTTGGGCTGGCTATGGCTTTGGTATTGGCCTTTGCATTGGTTTATACTGTTGTTTTTTCAGATAATTTATATTTGGTGCCAGGCGACAATGAGCTTATTGTCGCCTTTTTAGATGTTGGCCAGGGGGACAGCATTCTAATATGGTCCAGGGACAATGCTATTTTGATTGATGGAGGGGATTTTGCCCAGGGGGATACTGTACTGAGGTATATTAGGCAGGCGGGGATTTCTCGGCTAGACTATGTAATTGCAACCCATCCACATAGTGACCATATTGGCGGGCTTATTCCAGTGCTTTCTAGGGTGGAGGTTGGGTATGTTATCATGGCGGATGTTGTACATACCACTACTACCTTTGAGAATTTTATTGACACAATTGCAAATGCCCATATTCCGGTGGTTATCCCAGAGGTTGGGGAGCGGTTTAGGGCTGGGATAATTGATTTTACTGTGGTTGGGCCTTTGCCTGGCCATGGCAATTTAAATGATGCTTCTATTGTGCTGAGGCTACGGCATGGGGATACTTCCTTTTTGTTTACAGGGGATGCTGAGGCTGCCAGTGAGAGGGCCATGATGGCCTCTGGGTTAGAGCTTAGGGCTGATGTGCTTAAGGTTGGGCATCATGGCAGCCGTACCTCTAGCACTGCCGCGTTTTTGGATGCTGTTGGGCCTGTTGCGGCGGTTATCCCTGTGGGGGGTGGAAATCAGTTTGGGCATCCTCATGGGGAGGTGCTGGAGCGGTTTGGGGAGAGGGGGATTTTGGTTTATCGTACTGATTTGAACGGTACGGTTTTTATGGGGTCTGATGGGGTTGGGATTGTGGTTATTGATGGTTTGGGGAGGTAGACTTTTAACGTTTCAAATCAATGACTTTATCAAAGCGAGAAAGATAGTCTTCACTCCAGTCATGGCTTATTACTATCCGCGTAATACCTTTTAACGAAAATATATAGTCGTTTATTAGCTTAGTATTTTCCGGGTCCAGTCCTGTTGTTGGCTCGTCAAAAATGATAATTTTTGGAGTTTTTACTAGTGCCCTCGCAATTGCTATACGTTGACGTTCGCCTCCAGAGATATTATCGCCAAAATCCCCAAGTGGGGCATCCCCTACTCGCTTAGAAAGCCCTTCCAACGAAAGGTCTTTAAGCAATGACTGTATGTCCGCTTTGGGATTATCATGCATTGTGATGTTGGCTATGAATGTATCATTTATTATGAAAGGCTGTTGGTTAACCACACCAATTAAACTATAGATGATACTTTCATCAATGCTGCGGATGTCATGGCCGTCAATTAATATTTTTCCATCATACTCGCTATAATATTTTAGTAACAGCTTTAGTAATGATGATTTGCCGCTACCGCTTTCGCCTATTACCGCATATATACCACCGTGCTGGAATGTAAAAGAAAAGTTTTCAAACAAGCTGTTTTTTTGTTCAAACCCAAAGGTCACATTTTCATAGGCAATTTCGGGTGTGTTTGAAATAATCACATTAAGGGCTTTGTCCCATTCATCATTTGTATCAAATTCATTTGCAAATTTATTTCTTATCACGTCTGTACTACGACGCTGGGCACGTATTACAAAAAAATTGCTTACTCCTTCTGACACATGTTGAAGGATAAATGATGCAGACAGCAATTCCCCCGCTGTCATTTGCCCCGTTGTTATAAGAAAGCCGCCAAGGCAAATTACAATTATTATAAAGACCCAGTTCATAGAAAATTGAACTTGTGATGACAAGAAAACCATAAACCAGTCACGCTTTATGGCGGTACACATTTTCTCTGTAATGGTGTTAATACGCTGAAAATAACCTTTTGCGGTGCCAGATAACTTTATATTTTCGTAACCCTGTACGGCCTCGGTGATAGCTGCTACAAAGGCTTCATCGGCTTTTGAGCTTTGCAGTCTTCGCTCTTGAATATACTTTGTAAACATTTTAGATATCAACATTGGAAAAATTGCAAAAACAATACTCACAATAAAAATCCAGAAACTAATATAAAAAAGAACCCCAAAAGCAATTAGAGCCTTAAAGGCGGCCCCTACCTCTTTAGGCAAATTATAGTACCTGCTGGCAAAGAGTGTTCCCGAATCCGTTACCGCCATGTTTACATAGTACGCATCATCCATACTACGGAATTTTTGTATCCCACCTTTGTACAATTTGCTAACAAGCTCGGTATTTACGGTATAAAGAATGCCCGCAGATGCTTTTAGGATAATATGCTGTGAAAGCAATGTAGTGGCATAGGCAAATGTAAATACCATCACTATGTATACAGATATCGAAACTATTTGCCGCAGCTCGCCGGAAATGGCATAATCCACAACTTGTCCGGACAAGTATCCAACCAGTACCCACGCACCGCTGTTTATAACCATTAGAAATGCAGACACTATGAAATGTAATGACCATCTGCTTTCATATTTTTTCATCATGCACCTCTTTGATCTATGAAAATTATGAGTATCCAATTTGCTCACCATCTGGAAATATAGCCACGATAGTTGGATGCAAGAATAGTGCTTATGCTGTAGACATAGGCACATTTATCTAACAAAGATAACTTCATCACACTGGTTTCTAATCGCGTCATCGTGGGTTATAATTATGATAATTTTATCTTTTTTTATTTGTTTCAGATATTTGATAAATCGTTTGATTGTTTCCGTATCTAGTGCTGATGTAGGCTCATCAAAAATCATTAAGGATGGGTCTTTGTGTAGTACTTTTAGTATAGCTATTTTTTGTTTCTCACCACCAGACGTATTGGTATTCGAGTTGTCAATTTGAAAGCTTAGACTGTTTTTGGAAATGAAAGCTTCCATATTAAGTGTTGCTATATGACTGATTAGGCTTTCATCTATGCTTCTATTATCATCGTTAAAAAACAGGTTATACCTGATTGAGCCATTTATCAATGTTGGCTCTTGCTCCGCAAACCCTACTTGATTTTTTCGGATATTTATCATATCAATTTTGCGTATATCCAGGCCATTATATGTGATGCTTCCGCTATACTCATCAATATATAACCCCAACATAAGACTAACAATTGTAGACTTACCGGCCCCGTTTACACCAGCTAAGACATATATTTTACCCTTAGAAAAAGACGTATTGAGATTTTTTACTACCTCATTACCTCTGTCGGAATACGAAAAGCTAACATCGCGCATTTCAACATTTAATATTTCATCAACAACCATCATCCCATTGCTTTCTTGGCGCTGCTTCAATACCTCTACTAGTCTATCATGAGACACTAATGCATTTTGATAAATATCTCCAAGGCCAAAGAAATATCTGGTTGCCCCAAGCATCATGCTAAAATAGCTAGTAAAAATAGTAAACATACCAACAGTAAATCTTCCTTCCAATACCTGGACACCGCCAACAACGAAAAGAATTATCTGTGCAAATGTAGAAATAAAACCATCCATTCCAGTATACATATAGCTGATCTTCTGGTTATGTAGTGCTGCTGCCTTAAATACCGAAAAGCTTGTATCTGCGCGTTGACACATTTCAGGTTGTATGGAATTAATTTTGATAAGCTTGACATACTTTAACTGCTCATAAAGACTAGAAAATAGCTTGTTTTGTTGCTCCTTAAAAGTATGCACTACTTTATAGAGTGTATCTTTAAATGCAATGTATAGAATTATGTACAACCCTAAAAAAACCATAAGTATTATAGCAATAGGCCAATTGATAGCCAGTAATATAAAGAATGGCACGATTAACACAACTGAATTACTAATGACGCTCTTTAATATAGTTATACAAAAAACAATAAGACTGTTTGTATCTCCATAAATCCTCTGATTAAGATATGCACTGTCATGTTTAATAAAAGATAGTGAACTGTTTTGTATATGCTTTATAACATTCATATTAAAACGATATCCCATTTCTGTTTGTAACCTTACATAAATTAATGAGATAATGTATTTCTTAATTATCCTTAAAAAACTAAGGCCACCAAAAATAACGCAGAAATGCAAAACAACCTCTACATTAGCACCCTCAATAAGATTGTCTAAGAATCTACCTATAATATAGGGGGATAGTATACTTATAATTGTTGCCGCAAAAGCAATAATGATATATGCAATAAGTTGAACTTTGTGTTCTATTAAATATGGTTTACATAGTTTGTAAATTTTCATTATTGATAATCAAACTCCAGATTGTCTAATATTTCATCATCTGCATAAATGCCGCAAGACATTTCTGTGCCTTGACCTTTTGCAGATAATGGACATCCACCTAAACATATAAACTTATATACACACTTTTGACACTCGTTATTGTTTAAGACACTGCGCTTTAGAAGTCTATCTACAGCACTTTCATCAATAGAGATGTGAGGATAGTATGTACCTATTGCATCACTTCCATCATCCTGCACACAATCACAAAAATACACATTGCCATCACATGAAAAACGATAGTATGAAAGAAGTCTACTATCACATCTTTGGTGCCTCGGAATAAACGGCTCATTTTTATTTCTTCTAAGTGCCTTATATAATATTGCTGAACTCAAAAATAATGGGGCACTTGCTACATTTGCATCTATTTTTGCAATGCAACTTTGCATATCCATTACGTCTTGCTTATTATTGAAGTTGATATCTAAATCCAATGGGTCCGCATAATCAAGCACTGCTCCATACCCGTGGCTATAAAGCTCCGACGTACTGATCTTAGTTTTCTTTAAAAAGTCAGCAAATTCGTGATGTCTATGATAACTATTTCTATCAAGCGTTGTTTTTATTTTTACGGCAATTCCATCGTTTAACAAACGCCTTACCCCTGTTACAATATTGTCATATATTTTACCATTTACATCTTTGTCAAGATACCGTCTGTGCAAATGGATATCTCTAATGCCGTCTAATGAGACATGAATATCTTTGATAAACCTAAGAGGCAATCTATCATAAAATTTGAGTAAATTTACTCCATTTGTATATATGCTCAGTTTTGTCATAGGCCATTTTAATGTTATATAGTTGATCAATTCAACAGTCGCCTCGTCTATAAGGGGTTCTCCGCCAGTTACTGTAATTATGGGCGTTGCAGCAATTTTACTGTGATCGTCTGTATATGCTTCATAGAATGAATAAATAGCATCTACATGACTTTTTGTAATAAACGTGTCTTTTTCAATGCGGTTTCGCATATAGCAATATGAGCACGTCATATTGCAGCTTTTAGTCAGTTCAATGGTAAAACTAAAATCTTCGGCATATTTCTCTTTAATGTTGAAAAGTTCGGTTTCTAACAACCTAGCCTCAATAACAGCTCTTTCTTTGACAGTGACAAACTGTCTTTCTGCGATTAGTTTATTAAATAAGTCATTTTCAGGCCTATTAAAAATGACGTTTTCTTGCTTATCAATCATGGAGCATATGGTCACAAATTCACTATCACTAAGCAATCTTCTCCGGCCCGAAATTAAATTAAATAAAAATGGTCTAAACTTAGTCGAAGTTTTATTTATAACCAAATTGTTAAATATAACAGCCATACAATAATCACCTTCCCGCCACATAATCAGTGAAATTACTTAAAAACAGTTTCCAGCTATCAATCATTTCACATATCGAAACACCATATACATACTCAAAGCTGCTGACATCAAAGTGCACTTGCATATATGCCTTAGCACCATATTCCTCAATTAAATAAGCCACAAATGATGCTGCGGTTTGGAATGTGGATATATCGCCAATACTTTCATATTGCCCGTACATTACACGACTTGCCCGGGTCCAAAACCAAGGAACTAAGCATAAACCTTCAATGTACTGACCTAGCACCAAATAGGCAAAGAAATGATCTAACCCAATAAAGTCTGAATTGCTAAGAAGCTCACGGACAATAGCTTCCACACCATAAAAACCACCCGACATGCTATCAATGTGATGCATAGTTGCATAATATCTGTATTGAAGCTGGAAACCATGGTTGAACCTATCGTAAATGCCGTGTTTCGCCATTAAATAAAAAGCCAAACCTTCATCAAAGGGTGTAAAAATTTTATCATAGTCATTAGAAATCAATGTTGTTAGAAGATGTGATGCCTCGTGAGATATAGAATGTGGCGGAAAACGCCTGAGGTTATATAGATGAATGCGCCACGGATAATAAGCAAAGCCTAGCCCCCTACCGGGGTTATAAAAAATATTTACTTCAATGGGTGTAAAATAAAAATCATAAAATTCCTTATACCAACCAACAGCAACGCGGATGCCATCATCCATGAAATTTACGTAGTTCATTATTCGCTCAAACTCAATATATTCATATATCGAATCAAAAACAAAGCTGTAGAATGCCATGTCAGTTCCGGTATTAAAAGCATAGCCACCTTCAGCATCAAAGTGTAGGTAATGAGTTGTTGGCCCATATTTGCCCACAAATCTATAGAATGCGGATGACGATAGGGCTCTTGCGCTTTGCTGATTGTGCGCCATGTAATAATTGATAATTTTAGGCAAATACCCATAAGCATCAAGAAATTTAACAAACGAATAAGACGAGGCAACGGCATTAACATGCTCAGTCGCACCCCAATTTATGGGAGTAAAAAGCAGATCTCCAAAATTTTCTGAAAATGCATTTATCTGCGATTGAGAGTATAGCCCTATACGGCTTCTGGCCACTGCCTCTATCCCAACGCTTAGCCACATAGGTAAACGCTGTTCACTTTTCGCATGGGTTAGCCAACCGATATTATCTAAGCAATCATGCCGAATTGATAGATAAAGCAGTATCGGACGAAGCTCAAACCTATATTCATCTCTGTTTGAAGCTAAATAAATTCTATTGATTTCACGAAGCTCAGTAGTTGACGGAAATATATTCTTTACCTCGTTTATTATTTGCTCAGTTGCGACAACAAAAGCATAATTGGATTCTATATCCTGATTTGGGAAAAAATACCGCCTGTGACCAATGCTTGTGGTTTTTTTAAAGCCTCGTTGTTGTGCTGATAATGCGGTTTCTTCGAATATCGCGCTTATAGTAGGCAATGGATTTATATCTTCTTTTATCGTTGCGTCTTCAGACTCTGGAAATGCGTTTTCACAGCTATTTGTAGGGGTTTGCGTCGCACACTTTTCCGATGGAGCACGAAAAAACAGGTAAACAAGTACAACCGCTATCATTATTGATAATAGAGGAAAAAGCATTATTATTTTGCTCTTTAAGCGATTATTATGCATACCTGTTTACACCTTTTATTGCATTCATTTTTTAATTATGTATACCACGGATATGTAGTCCAGGGCAATCAAGCAAAATAGGTAGCCTGTATTGCCCTGAAAGAGTGCAATTTCTAATTTTTATAAAACATACCTAATTATTTTATTCAGTGGTATGTTATGAACATCCACAAGCATGGCATGGGTTAGGACGGCGTGGAACTTCCGGCGGACGAGGAGTACCGCCACCGCTGGCACCGCCATCACCTCCTCCTCCTGGTGTTCCCCCTATCGTTCCTCCTAACACACCAATCTCATGGGCATCTTCCTCATCTGTCCAAATGAGATCAATAATTGATTCAAAACCTTGTTCTTTAGACATGATTGTTTTCTCCTTTCATATTTTGTGATTTATGCATTTACAAATTAATATGCTGTGCACCGCACATCAATTTGATGGTGCCAATATATGCTTTTGATACGACTTCTCTCTCCTAAGTACAGAAACTAAGAAGAAACATTCCATGACTAATACTAACATGATTTTTTTTTTTTTTTCAATATGAACTGGAAACTTTAGCACATTCGACAAAATGCAATTTCAGCTACCATCAATTATGTATAGCATTTTTTCCAACAAATGTCGTAATATAGCGAATTGCGTGACATTTTGCATTTTATCAGCTTTTTCGGCTATTTGTGCATTTTGCACAATCCCCTCCATGTTGTGCAAGCATAGTAGTAATCTTCTCAAGTAGCCAACCTTACATCGTCTGACATTTTGAGCTCGCCACGCTTC
>Ga0123355_10003634_pt1 | contig 22216 bp, 25 predicted proteins | sample TergutEmb28metaG_3_FD_89872 | JGI IMG/M metagenome (GOLD analysis project Ga0123355, IMG submission 89872) | Embiratermes neotenicus P1 segment gut microbial communities from Petit-Saut dam, French Guiana - Emb289 P1 | ecosystem: Host-associated > Arthropoda: Insects > Digestive system > Gut ... | reverse complement strand
TTCAAGGGGAAAAACTGCGCCCTCTGCCTGCCGGAACTTATTATCCCATATTGACAATGGAACAACAAGTTTCTCATACGGTGTCCTTGCGAAAAACACCGTAAATCTATTATACGAGGGGATCGTTATGAAAAAAATCATTATTATAGGGGCGGCGGGAAGAGATTTCCACAACTTTAACACATATTACAGAGATAACCCGGACTGCGAGGTTGTTGCGTTTACGGCCGCACAAATTCCGGATATAGCAGGGCGCTCATATCCAAAAGAACTGGCCGGCAAAAACTATCCGAACGGGATTCCGATTTTACCGGAAGATGAACTGGAAGATCTCATTAAAAAATACGGCGCCGATGAATGCGTGTTCTCTTACAGCGATGTAAGCTATCAGTTCGTTATGGGGATCGGCGCGAGGGTAAACGCAGCCGGCGCCGCATTTACCCTGCTTGGCCCAAAACAGAACATGCTTAAAAGCTCTAAAAAAGTAATCGCCGTCGGCGCGGTTAGAACAGGCTGCGGAAAAAGTCAGACTACCCTTAGAATCTCCCAGATTCTTAATGAAAAAGGGTTGAAGGTTATCGCTGTGCGGCATCCCATGCCCTATGGCGATTTAAACGCGCAGAAAGTTCAGCGCTTCGCGTCTTTGGACGACCTTAAAAAGTACAACTGCACCATCGAGGAGATGGAAGAATATGAGCCTCATATCACCAGAGGAAACGTAATATACGCGGGCGTTGATTACGCCGAAGTTCTCAGGCAGGTGGAAAACGACCCCAACGGCTGCGACGTTATACTTTGGGATGGCGGAAACAATGACTTCCCGTTTTTCAAGCCCGACTTAATGGTTACTGTTACCGACCCGCACCGGCCCGGACACGAGCTGACTTATTATCCCGGTGAAGTCACCTTGCGTTTGGCCGACGTGGTGGTCATAAACAAAATCGACAGCGCTGATTTCGCGGGAATCCAAACGGTCAGAAAAAACATCGCCAAAGTGAATCCCGGCGCTACCGTAATAGACGCAGCCTCAACCATAACTGTAGATAACCCCGAACTTATTAAGGGGAAGCGGGTTTTGGTCATCGAAGACGGCCCCACCCTCACGCACGGCGATATGAAGATAGGCGCGGGAGTCGTTGCCGCACATCGTTTTGGCGCGGCGGAAATTATTGACCCGCGGTCATACGCTGTGGGAAGACTGGCCGAAACTTATGAAATTTATCCGGATATCGGAACCGTTTTGCCCGCGATGGGATATGGTCAACAACAACTTGACGACTTGGCCAAAACTATCGAAAATACCCCTTGTGACAGCATCGTTATCGCAACTCCGATTGATCTCGGCAGAATCATTAAAATGACGAAACCCAGCACAAGGGTAACGTACGCCTTGCAAGAAATAGGCGCTCCTTGCCTGAATGACGTCATTGAAGATTTTCTGAAAAAGTGATTAGGGCCTGTCGACACTATCTGAAATGCCCGGATATTGGGTGCATTTTGTGTCAGGCAAGGCAAATTTTTGCAGTAATACTTTGTGTATTGCAAGAAAAATTAACGAAGCATGGCGTAAAATGCGCCAATAGACGGGCGTTGAACGGTAGTTTCAACAGGCCCTAAACAAAGCCATAAAGCTTGCCACCGAGCTGGCGGCTTCAAAATGCACGTTCAAGGGAAACCAAAAGCCTGAAATCAATCGTCGTATTGATTTCAGGCTTTATACTTATTCGCTTTTGAAAGCGCGGCTCTATGGCCACGCCGCAGTTGCTTTGCGCCGGTGCGCCGGGCATGATTTTTTTTTGGAACCTCTTGCATTGTGAACTAATTCCTGCTATACTTTGAATAAAATATGTTAGGTTTAGGAAAGTCGGTTAAGATTTTAACATAGAATCCGTGATTTTTACCAAAAAATTACACAATATAAAAATTTGTGCAAGTTTGCCGCATACATAAAAAGCCTCCCGTTAAGATATATTTGTTATGTCTGTAGCGCACATGGCGTGCGATTACACAATAATTTTTTTATTATGGAGGGTTTACATGTAAGCAAGGATCTTAGATGGCGTAACGGTAATAGACCTAAAGTGATTGCAATTTCAAAATCAAATCAGGTATACTGCATTCATGCCGTCGTAAGCACACCAAGCCCATACGGAAACACGTTATACCCTACCTTAGTAAAAAAAGTTCCACTTACATTAAATTTGGAGGGAAAGCTAGTATGAGTTTGTTAGAAAGAATCCGCAATAAAGACCTGCAGAAAAAAATTATGAGCGCCGATGAGGCTGCACTCCTCTTCAAAGACGGGATGACCGTTGGTTCCAGCGGTTTCACGAGTGCGGGCTATCCAAAGGCAGTACCACTGGCTTTGGCTAAACGTGCGGAAAATGGAGACAAAGTCGGCATCACTCTTCTCACAGGCGCATCGGTGGGCGATGAGCTTGATGGAGCTTTAGCGCGAGCAGGGGTCATTAAGCGCCGTTTTCCTTATCAAACAAACAATTCCCTGCGCGATGCGATTAACGCAGGCGATGTTCATTATGCGGACTATCACCTGAGCCAGTTTGCCTATTGGATCAAAAACGGTTACATGGGAAAAATCGACATAGCGCTCATCGAAGCTGTCGCGATCACCGAAGAAGGAAACCTCATCCCCACTACATCCGTTGGGTACTCCAATATATTCGCGCGGATGGCTGACAAAGTCATCGTGGAGCTAAGCACCCATCATGTGCCCGAGCTTGAAGGGATGCATGACATCTATGAAGGAGAGCGCGCCCCCAATACGCAGGTCATACCAATAGTTAAACCTGAACAACGCATTGGGAAACAAGTCATCGACTGTGACCCCAGTAAGATTGTTGCGATCGTTGAAGGCACCCTCCGTGACGGCACCCGTCCGCTCGCCCCGCCAGACGAAGATGAAATGAAGATCGGGGCGCACCTCATTAACTTTTTGAAGGCTGAAATGGCCGCCGGACGTCTGCCGAATAAGCTTCCTCCGCTGCAATCAGGGGTGGGCGCTGTCGCGAATGCGGTACTCAAAAGCCTCGTGACTTCCGACTTCACCGATATTAATGTATATTCCGAAGTATTGCAGGATACGGTAGTGGATCTGATTGACGCGGGTAAGTTAGCCTATGCTTCGGGCACGGCGCTTACAATTTCTCAAGAATATGCTCCGCGTTTCTTTGGCGATCTAAACAAATACAAGAAACATATTGTACTGAGACCCATCGAAACAAGCAACAACCCCGAGGTTATCCGCCGTCTGGGCGTCGTTGCCCTTAATACCGCGATAGAAGCTGATTTTAGCGGAAACGTCAACTCGACTCACGTGAATGGAACCCGTCTTATGAACGGTATCGGCGGTTCAGGCGACTTTGCCCGCAACGCCGCCCTGACTATCTTCACAACCGCTTCGACAGCCAAGGACGGAACTCTGTCGTGCATCGTGCCTCACGTCTCCCATGTTGACCACACCGAGCATGACGTCCATGCTGTAATCACTGAGTGGGGCGTGGCCGACCTTCGCGGATTGGATCCTTATGAGCGCGCCGAAGTGATGATCGCTAACTGCGCCCATCCCAAATTCCGTGATGAGCTAAGAGCTATCGTAAAGAAAAATTGGGACGGCAACAAGTATAAGCACGGCATAGCAATGCAGGGTATGTAACTAACACAATAGCGGCAAGTCGTCAACTCCCGTTGGCAACAGACACGCTCCATCACTCCTTTCGCGTCGTTCAATTGCGGAGATGGCGACTACCTTAAGCGCTCCTCAAAAGTACACCAATTTGCCAATCTTGTTCGAGGAAACTCTTCAGATAGTGTCGCAAGCTAGCTTCCGCTGGCAAAGGCGACGAAGCGATCCTGAAAGAACTCGGATATGGTAAGGAAGATATCGTGAAGTTCAGGGAGGAGGTACAATCGGAGCAAATCCTGAATGGATGGATAAGATTCGTTAATGTGGTGGCTCAAAGCTGGCAGGCCAACGGCTTATATTGCGGCTACATCCTGCCAGCTAGCTCGTAAGCACGTACAGCATGGTTCCGTTGTTCCCCCTGGTCCTCCGTCTGATTCCGGTTGCACCTAGCCTTACATACTTTCTGCCGTGTGCCTCCGTTATCAGGGCAAAGAAAATCTCGCGTTGTTTTTGTTTGAAAAATTTGAGACAGAAAAATAAGGAGGGTTTTTGCAGTGGATCCAGTAATCGTAACAGTAGTAATTATGGTATTCGCGATCGTGATGTTCGTGTGGGAAAAACTCCCGCTTGCCGTAACCGCCATGATCGTTTCCATGGCGCTGAACATGTTCGGCGTTTTGACCCCCGCTCAGTCCTTTGCGGGATTCGTTAACGCCAGCGTTATCCTGTTTGCTTCCATGTTCGTCGTAGCCGGCGCTTTTTACCAGTCGGGCGTAGCCTCTGCATGGGGCAAACAAATCTTGAGATTTGCCAAAACCGAGCGGCAGCTAATGGTCTTAACCATGCTGTTGGTCGGTCTTATCGGAGCTGTTATGTCCAACACCGCCGCCGCCGCCATCTTCCTCCCCATCGTAATCGGAATTTGCGCCACCAGCGGATTTTCACGCTCAAGGCTGCTTCTTCCCATGGCGTACGGCGCCACAATGAGCGGAAGCTTAACTCTTATCTCCTCACCCGGTAACCTGATCGCACACAGCTTACTGCAAGAACATGGTTATGCCGGATATGCATTCTTTGATTTTGGATTCGTCGGATTCCCGGTACTGTTTATTGGATGTGCTTTCTTCGGATTGGTCGGCCAAAAACTGATCCCCAACAGAGGAGACCTCGGAGAGTCTGACGTTAAAGAAAAGGATTACAGCAACGTTCCCGCATGGAAGCGTAACCTTTCTATTATCACCCTGATCGTTGTTGTTCTTTGCATGATCTTCGTAGATCAGATCGGCATAGCTAACCACGTTGTTGCCACGCTTGGCGCCCTATTCCTGGTTGTAACCAAAGTTATGACTGAAAAGCAAGCTTACGAAGCGATCGAGTGGAAAGTTATATTCCTCTTCGCCGGAACGCTTCCTCTGGCCACCGCTCTGGAAACGACCGGAGCCGGCTCAATGTTCGCAGATTGGGCTCTTGGCATGTTGGGCGCAGATCCCAGTGCCTTTGCCGTTACCACGATGATCTTCTTCACTGCCGTTGCTTTGACCACATTGATCTCCAACACGGCTACGACAGCTCTGCTTGCACCTATCTCGATCTCGATTGCACACGCAATGGACGCTGACCCAATGGCCGCCGCCGCCGCAACCGTTGTTGGCGCCGCCATGTCCTTTCTCACCCCGATCAGCACGCCTCCGAACACACTGGTATTTGCCCACGGCGGATACAAGTTCACTGACTACGTAAAAGCTGGCTTACCGCTGACGATCGTGACAAGCATTGCGTCAGTTATCCTGCTGCCGATCGTATTCCCCTTCTGGCCGTAAGCCAAGATTTAAAGTTTAAATTCAAAGTTATACCCCGCCGCTTACGCGGCGGGGCTTCTTTATAGTAAAAGTTTCTTTAACGGAGGCAAAGCCCTAACTTCCAGCAATAAAATAAAATGGGGATAGGGGGTAAAGCGCCCCCTGCTATGTTTGCCGGCTGCCCGGCTTCACCAGCGGGATGTCCCCTTTGCCGCAAATCGGACATTCCTGCGCTGCGTATGATGTAAACTCTTTAGAATATGCCGGCACAACTTTTACGCCAAACTCAAGTTTCCCGCCGCTGCGGTCAACAATTACCCCTATTCCGACGATCTCGGCTCCGCAGGCTTTGGCGACGTCTATTACCTCTTGCGTACTAATCCCAGTTGTGATCACGTCCTCCGCCACAACCACCCTTGTTCCTTTTTCAAGTTCAAAACCGCGGCGCAGCTCCATTTTGCCATCCACCCGCTCGGTGAAGATAGCCTTTGCCCCAAGTTGCCGCGCCAGCTCATATCCGATCACTATGCCGCCTACCGCAGGCGTTATCACAACTTCGACGCCTTCTCCCGCAAAGCCCTCCGCTATCATTTTGGCAATCTCCTCAAGCCTCTGCGGATATTGCTGCACCTTTGCGCACTGCATGTACTGCTCGGCGTGCCTGCCCGACGTTAGTAAAAAATGCCCGTTCAAAAGCGCCTGCGACTGCGTTAAAATTTCCTCTGCCCTGTTTTGATTCGACGTCATTCTGCCGCACTCCTTTTATTGTATGATTCCTCTTATTTCTTGCAGATCCTTTATCCCGTTTTTATCCATGAAATCCTCGATCCCTTGCAGCACATCCATCGTGGCTCTCGGATTCACAAAGTTGGCTGTCCCAACCGCTACTGCCGTCGCTCCCGCCATTATGAATTCGATCGCGTCCTCCCCGGTCATTATTCCGCCCATTCCTATTATGGGTATACTCACGCATTTCGCAACCTGGTACACCATCCTAACCGCTACGGGCTTTATCGCCGGGCCGGACAAGCCGCCCATTCTGTTGGCAAGTACAGGTTTGCGCTTGTGGATATCTATCCGCATACCCATGATCGTATTAATCAGGGACACCGCGTCCGCTCCGCCGCGCTCCGCCGCCATAGCTATCGCGCTTATATCCGTCACATTCGGGCTGAGCTTGACGATCAGCGGAACCGAAATCTGTTTCTTAACGCTTGCCACAACTTCTTCCACCGCTTTTTCATCGGTGCCGAACGCCATACCGCCTTTTGCTATGTTAGGGCAGGAAATATTCAGCTCAAGCATATCTACGGCAACGCCGCCAAAATCTCTTGCCACATCTATATACTGTTCAATTGTGTGGCCACATATGTTCGCGATTACCTTCGTGTCAAACCGCTTTAAAAAGGGGAGATCGTTCCTGATGAACGTTGACGCACCCGGATTTTGCAAACCGATAGCGTTCAGCATACCGCCATGTGTTTCGGCTATGCGGGGCAGCTTGTTACCCGCCCAAGGCGTATGAGAAACTCCCTTAGCCACAACCGCGCCAAGTTTGTTAAGGTCAACAAATTCACTGTACTCCACACCGCTCCCAAAAGTCCCGGAGGCGGTCATTACAGGATTTTTAAGCTCTACGCCCGCTATGTTAACTTTTAAATTTTTAGCAATTCTCTTATCCATCCAGCACCACCGCGTCACTGTAAAAAACGGGACCGTCACAGCATACTTTTTTGTACTGCGGGCCACCACCCTCTTGCTCTGCCGTTTCCACCACGCACCCAACGCAGACTCCAACCCCGCACGCCATTCTTTCCTCAAGGCATATCTGGCAGGGAATGCCCTTCTCTCCGGCATAACGCACAAGGTCTTTCAGCATCCCTTTTGGGCCGCAGGCAAAAATCTCATCCGGGACGTCTTCTTCATCCCGAAGCAAATCCACAACATATCTGGGGCGCCCCACTTCGTTACAGTCTATTAATATATTAACGGCAGCGCCAAGCTTTTCCAGCTCATCAGTTAAAATAGCGGTATCCTGGAAGCCAAATCCTAAAAATACGCTTGCCTCTATAGCGGGTTCCCGGCGTTTAAGTTCTTTAAGAAGCAGCCGCAAAGGCGGCGTTCCTACGCCCCCGCCTACCAGCCAAACCTTTTTAAGCCCCTCTTTTATGGTAAACCCGTTACCTAACGGGCCCATAACTCTCAAAGACTCGCCCGCGCTAAAGCCGCCGATACGCTCTGTCGAAGGCGTGCGCGCTTTCATGCGGCTCAGTTGCTTGGTGCCGTTTCCCACGACATGATAAACCAAATCAATAGTCCCTTTGCCGGTATTGGCGTTACTGATGCTGACAGGGCGCGGCAGAAGCATTTCACCATTGTCCAGATACACCATAACAAACTGCCCCGGTTTGCAATCGCCGGCGATGAGAGGCAGCCTTATATTCATCGCGAAAATGCCCTGCGCAATCTTGTCGTTTTTGAGTATTTCCCCTATTTCCATACGCTTCATATTATTGATTGCAAATCCTTTCTCATATCCAGCACAGCCGCGCGCGCAGCCGGCGCGAAATCCTTCTCGGCATAGTCCTTTTTGTACTTTTCCAGTTCATACGCGCCGGTTATCCCTCTGGAACTGTTGACTATCGCGCCTATGTAGTCCTTGGTAAATACCCCTTTAAGATCGGCCGCGCTCGCTCCCTGCGCACCATACCCCGGTACTAGAAAGAAGGTGTGCGGCATCTTTTCGCGGAGCAGTTTAGCTTCGCTTGGATGCGTTGCCCCCACCACCGCGCCCACCGCGCTGAATCCATGCCTGCCTATAAGATCTTTGCCCCACCCGCTAACAAGCGCGCCGACATGCTCATATATCGGGCGGCCATCGCTTGTCGTTATGTCCTGTATCTGAACGCTGTTTTTGTTTGACGTTTTTACAAGCACAAAAATTCCCTTGCTATTGTTTTGGCAGTTACCTATATACGGCTCTATCGAATCGTACCCCATATATGGGTTCAGCGTGATAAAATCCTCCTCAAAACCTGGGAAGTAGACGCCTTCCACGTTTACCTTTCCGATATGGCCGTCCGAGTAGGCCGCCGCCGTAGACGCTATATCCCCGCGCTTGATGTCGCCTATCACAATAAGGCCTTTGGAGTGCGCGTATTTTATTGTTTCGATGTAGCAGGTTATACCCACCGCGCCAAACTGCTCGTACATCGCTATCTGCGGCTTGACCGCCGGTACTATGTCGTATATTTTGTCGATGATCTCTTTGTTAAATCTGTAAAATATTTCTGCCGCGGCTGTGGGTGTTTTGCCGTATTTTTCGTACTCCTCGTCCTTCAAATACCCCGGTATTTGCGAAAGCCTCGGATCAAGCCCCACTACTATCGGGCTTTCAAGCTCCGTTATCTTTGAAATCAGCCGGTCGATTATCATTGGTTTTTCCTCTTTTGCCGCCCTCTCTTCGCTCAGAGGTTTATGCGGTTTGGGCTTCATAGCCACAGACAAAGTTTTTTCCAAGGCGACAGCCTCCTTTGTTTTGATTGAAAACACTTCCCTTGGCACAAAAAAATGATGTGAACTAAATCGTTCACATCATATGAAAACAGACAACTTATCAGTGAAATTGAAAACAAAGAGCGAACCCAAATGAGGAAAGGTCGTCTCGCGGATTTTGCACTTGCAAGCCGGCGTCTTCATTGCTGCCCCTCCTTTTTTGCGGCTAAACGAGTCGGCCACAGAAGTTCACTTTAGTTAAAAATTATAGATGCTAAACTCCAGCTTGTCAAGCAGGTAATAATGAAAATTCTCAGCGTTATTGCCCCAAAATTTTCCTCCTGCACGCGCTTACGGGATACCAGTCGCACTCACCGCAGATATCGTCCATCATCCAGGCCGTTGTCTCGCTATTGATCCTAGATGTGATCTCCCGGTATATATAGCTTTTCTCCTCAAGCCCGAAATACCGGGCTACTTTGCCGTCAATGCGCTTTGTCTTCTCGTTTTTCTCGCACATGTCTTCGCCCAGCTTGCGCGGACACTTGGCGCATATGTCGTCGGTGGAAAACACGATCTCAATCTCGGCGTCGGGCTGGCCGCGCAACCAAGTAGTTATTGCTGTCATATTCTCGACAAATTCCGGACTGTAGCCCTTTCCGCTATAGCCCTGCGTACACAGCAAATGATGTGGGCGCAACTTCATAATGTTACCCTTGCTTTCAAAAGCGCAATCTTGATGCTCTTAGCTATCACCGGCAACATAATGATCCTGAGCATCCCTGAGGGGATAAACGGCGCAACAGCCGCCATAAACGCAACCTGCAAACTGCTGGACATCACAAAGCTGAAATAAAGCATCCCGCATATCCAGTTAATTATGGTGCCCACCACAAGTGCGAAAACCACCCAAACAACCCCGCCTTTGCGCTCACCAAGCCCCGCCAATAACGCCATGATCGGAAATGTAAGTATAAATCCCCCAGTCCGGCCGAGAACGATCCCCATGCCGCCCGAAAAATTCGCGAAGACAGGCGCTCCCACCGCTCCGAGCAGCACATATGCCAACACCGCTATTGTTCCGTTTCTCGGCCCCAACACCAACCCCGCCAGCACTATTGCCCATGTTTGCAATGTAAACGGCACCATCCCCGGCAGCGGGATCGCTATTTGCGCGCACATAACAATGACCGCCGTGAATATTCCTATGTGACAAAGTTCTCTTACCGTCATTTTTGAACGTTCCATCATTTACTCCTTAAGGTAGTTTTCGACCGATTCATGCATGTTCATAAGCTATTCCCTCCGCAATATACCTAACCATACCATAAGATATATATGCGAAAAAACAAAAACCGGCGTCCTGAAACCAATGACCTTTAGGCTAAATTTTACCACAAAATCATCAATAACGCAACCGTGAATCCCGCCTGTACAGGCGAGATTCACGGCTACACATATTTCAAGATGTCTAATTGAATATACGGGCAAACAAGCTTGGAGCTTTTTTCCGATGATCGCGGAACTCAGGGCGCATGTTGACCAAAATGGTGTCCTCGCCGATCATTTCGATGTCACACCAACGGATAATGGTGTCGTCCTCACGCAGGAACAAACCAAACAGCCTGCACCTGCCAAAAATAATGATAGAGCAAACTTTGGCGGTAACGGTATCGACCTCTATGTCGGATACACATCCAAGGCTACAGCCGTCGCGCACGTTAATAACTTCCTTATAGCGCAAATCGGCAATGCGGCATATCATAAACGGCACCTCCCCGGCATAATGATGAGATACGGCAGATCGCGCACCTTTCCGCTACATCATATTCAGGCAAGGCGGAAATTAGAACTTAGAATCTTACGAAAATCAAATGACGGATGATGTATAGCGCCCAAATATGAAGCGGGTAAAAGAAATAAAAGAACCATTTGGAAAAGGCGGAGTCCGCGCCTTTTTTCCCATTATAGAGCGCAATTAGGATAATGGCAAGAGCTTGATAGTGCTGGTATACTGGCATACCGGCCAGCCATACCACGCAAGCCCCGGCCAAGATATAACCCAGATACATGCCCGGCCTGTTATCTCTCAGGAAGTAGAAAACCAGCGCCATAACAGGTATTAGAAATTGGCCTTCCATGTGGAAGCAGGCAAAAATCAGGAAAATGATACATAGCGCATGAAAAAAAGGCTTTTCCTTTCGCTGCGCCAGCGCCTCGATCCTGTCGATCAGAGCCGCGCTGACAGCCAGAGAAAAAAAGACGTTGAGTACGATTTTAGGCCCGTTAAGAGCATGGGCCAAGGCAAGGTTGCCGGTAAACATGATCAGCGCGCCGGCCATCAGTCGGCCGATATATCGGCCCCGGTCACGGGTATGATAAAGAGAAACCGTCATCAAATAACAAAAGACAGGGGCTACCACTCGCGCAGCAAAGCGCAGCTCAAGGGGGTAAACATGTGGAAAAAAGTAAGCCATATGATCCCCGAGCATAAGAGCGGCCATAATGAATTTAAGTGTAACCGCGCTTACCAGCCCCATGTTTTTCAGGTTCGTCATTTTTCACCTCCGGCTTTCGGGCTCTTGTGGCCTGCTTCTTAATTTTATGCATGGCCGGCGCATTTTAGAGCTAAAAGCCCACGCCGCCGCTTTCCCCTGCGGGGAGGCGGCGGCGTGGGGGCGAAATTAGGCGTACCCCGCCATTCCGCGGATGGTAGCCTCACCGGCCATGATTGGAACAACTTTCCCGTCGATTTCACACAGCAGGCTGCCGTCATCGGTTATGTCCAAAGCCAGACCTTCCGCTTCCCGGCCGCCTATGGTAACTTTTACCCTTTTGCCCAAGGTTATACAGTGGCGTCGATATTCTTTCCACAGGGCGGGAATGGATGCTTCGGACGTTTGCAAAATTATGCTTTCCAGAGCGTTACAGATGGCTCCGGCGGTTTCTTTTGGCGAAAAATACTTGTTTGTGGCCAAAAACAGGGAGGAAGCATATACTAAACCAAGATGATCGAGCGTTTCTCTGCTTTGGGTCAGGTTGACGCCAATTCCGATAACAATAATGTTGCTATCGTCTTTGATCTGACTCTCACACAGGACCCCGCAAAGCTTTTTCTCTTCGTATAAAACATCGTTGCTCCATTTGATCTGGAATGGCTTTGCGCAAAGAGATTCCAGACCGGCGCGCACTCCCATCGCCACAAGAAGGGGCATCCGACTCAGGTTTTGGGGCAGAGTATCCTTCAACAGAATACTCATGTAAAGGCCCGCTCCCGGCTCAGAGTTCCAGTTACGATCTCCGCGGCCTTTTCCCTGCGTTTGGCTGTCGGCCAGCACCACAGCCATATTGGGCAGGGTATGCGCATTTTCTTTCAGGTACTTATTTGTGGAATCCACCATCGGCAGATGAATCAGCGTATGCCCCATTGTTTGGGTTGTAAGGTTCGGCAATTTATACAATAAAAGATCTCCTTTCCGAGGATCTGCATTCATAATCTAACAATGCCAAGATAGGGCCGCTCCTCCGTCAAATCAATGACGCCATAGCTGGGCGCTCCATCACGAGGGAGGGCAATACTGCCCGGATTAAGCAGGTGTATCCCTCCATGATATAGATTCATGGCGATATGCGTATGCCCAAACAGGGCAATATCCGCGCCGAGGGATTTGGCGCGCCTGTGCAGCAGATCCAGCCCTTGCTTTACGCCGTACCGGTGCCCGTGGGTGAAAAAAATCTGCTTGCCCAGACATGTCACCATATCCTCGTCTTTTGAATGGGAACCCCAATCACTATTGCCTTTAACGAATATCATGCGCTTGTCCGGGCAGCCTCTGTGCAAACTTTCAAACTCCGGTTCTCCATCACCCAAATGTATAAACAGTTCAGCCTTAGGCTCCGCTTTAATTAAACGGTGCAGGGCGCTAAAGCTGTTATGTGAATCGGAAACGACAACAATGCGCACTAAGGGGATCCTCCCGGTTGATATACATACTGGCTTCCATCCTATCATAAAAATATATTAAAGAAAATAGGCGGTGCTTAAAATGTCAGGTTTAAATCTCAACGAAATTAAGAAAAACGCCCTGCTACAAATGGCCGGCAAGCAGCTTGGTACAAATCCCGGCGAGCTTAAACAAAAGCTTGACTCAGGGCAGGTTCAGGATATTGTTAATGGACTAAACGATCAGCAAAAGCAGCAACTAAACGGATTGCTCAGCAACCCCCAGGCCCTAAGCGCCCTGTTGGGAAGCGATCAGGTGCAGAACTTGATTAAAGCTTTGGGGGCTTCGCCCTCAAAACCCTAGCAGGGTTTCTGCCCGGAAAGGAGGCGCCGCCGTGGACGATCTGTCCGCCATAATAAGCAAAATCCTAAGTGACCCCGAAAGTATGCGGCAGCTACAGCAAGTTGGCGCTTCGCTTGGGCTTTCCGGCGGCGGACAACAAAGCCAGCCTCCGCCGCCCCCTGCGCAAAACATCTCACAGAACGCGACGCGGCAGTCCAACGCCCCTCTAAATTGGACAATGGGAGGAAACGGGCGTGGAAATTCGCGGCGGCAAAACCAGCCAAACCAGCCCGCGCAGCAAAGGCATCCTGAACCCCCTCAAAGCGATAATGATATAACTTATATCAAAAATATGTTGGAGCAACTGGTGGAAAATACTCGGGCGGCTCCGGCCGCGCCTACTCCCGCAATGCCACAGGAAAACACTGGCGGCTTGGACCTTAGCGCGCTGTCCGGGATCTTGGGCAATCTGGGCGCGTCTATCGGGACGCCCGGCCCATCCGCTCCGGCTCAAAGTCAGGGCGGCGGGCTTGATTTAAGCGCGCTTTCAGGTATTTTGGGGAACCTTGGCGGAAACTCCGGGAACAGCGCAGCTCCTGACTTGAGTCCGCTTTCCGGCATTCTGGGAAATCTCACCGGCTCCGGCAAACAAGATGGCGCATCTGCCAGCGGAGTTTCCGCGCTGACCGCCATGCTGGGCGGAAACGAAAGCGCCGGAGGCGCTTCTTCCTCCGGCGGCGGTATGAACATGAATATGCTTCTCAAGTTCCAGCAGGCAATCAGCAGCATAAGTTCGGGCGCCGAAGGCGTCCGCCTTATGATGGCGCTTAAAGGGCACCTTAAAGATGAGGCCCGCATCAACAAAGTAGACGACGCAGTAAAGGTGATGCAGATAATTCAGTTCCTGCCTCTGCTCAAGGAAAGCGGAATCTTCAAGGGGTTTGATGAAGTTTTAAACGGATTTAATCTGGGCGGCCTGCTTGGCGGCTCCCAGAGTACAGGCGGGCCGGGCGGTATTCTCGGCAATTTGGGCGCGGGCGGCCTTGGCGGTATTCTAAACGCGCTGACGGGAAGGAGGTAGCGAAGATGTCGCAGGCAAGCTACGCCGGCAGCGATCTTGACAGGATGAGGCAGGGAGCAATGGCCCGGGTGCGGGAAATGCAGGATCGGGCACGTCAAAGCACGGATACGGCAAATTCCGGTTTGCACAACTGGAGTACCGATCCTAATATTCGCCGCCGCAATCCCGCTTCTCACCGGCAGGAGGAACCTGATTACGCACCGCCGCCCCCTCCCGCGCCCCCGCCTCCCGAACCGGAGCCGGAACCCGAACAGCGGCAACCGCCGCCAAACCGGCAGCAACCCGGGGCTCAACAGCGGCCCCGAGGCAGCTCCTTTTTTGGACGCCAAGCGGCCCCTCCGCGCTCAGATCATTCAGGGGCTCCATCCGCGCGCCAGCAAGCGGAAAAGCCAAAAGATACAACGCTGCTCCAGGACGTGCTTGGCAATGTCGGCCTTGATGATGACCGCATCCTGATTTTAGGGCTTATCCTGATCCTCATCAACGATAAAGCGGATACCACCCTTATCCTCGCGCTGCTTTATTTGCTGCTTTAGATGGCGCAGGCGGCGTACTGCCGCTGTCACCTCGGCCGGCCTTATGTTGCGCGTGTTTTAAGCTCTTGCTCGCGTCAATCGTGGCAGCACTCCGGGGCGCAACAATAGCAGCCGTCTTCGCCTTCTGAGACGCAGCAGCAACAGCAGTCTTCATCTTTTTTTTCAGAGCAGCAGGTTATCAAATTGGTAACCAGCATGATAAGCATACCAACAAACATTACAATAGAACGGCGCTCGAATTTGGTATGAATCATGTTTAGCACCGAAACAACCAGTCCTGCGATGTTGAGCGCGAACTGGATTTTTGCAAGATTTTTATTCATTATTGCGCACCTCCATACAAGAACCTGTGGTCAATACTCAAACGCTCTCGAATCGGCGGATTTTTCGCTATGCTGCGTCAACTTTTTTGGGAATGCACAAAGCATTCCTGCAAAAACTTTTCTTACCTAGCGAGAAATCCGCTTCGGTTCGTGAGCATTTCTCGTTATTGACCACGGGTTCTAAATAAAAACAGCCCTGGAACAAGGGCTGCTTATTTTAGAATTTGCCTGCGCCGGACGCTGTCTACTGTATTTTTTCAAAATCAATAGCCCCATGTTTGCACAAGGGACAAATAAAATCAGAGGGTAGCGGATCGCCTTCGTAGACATATCCGCAGATTTTGCAGCGCCACCCTTTTGCAGGCCCCTGTTGCGGCTTTGGTTTGATATGCTGCTGATAATACGAATATGTAAGGCTCTCTACGCTGCCTAAAACTTCGCCGGCAACTATTTCAGACCTGAACATGGTGTGGGTGCCGAAATCAATTGTATCAAGCACCTTGCAGGACAGATACGCGTTGGTGTGCTGAGCCAGATAAATCAAACCGTTTTCGCTTCTCTTTGCGCCATTATAACCGGTAAGCTTATCGACCACTTTGCCTGATTGAAAGCCAAAATGCTTGAACACATCGAAAGGCGCTTGGGTAGCCAGCATTGAAACGTTGAACTGTCTTGAGTTCATAATCATATCGTGGGTATAATTTTGTTTGTTAACCGCGATAACGCCTGTCAAAACAGGCGTGCTGGCAACCTGCATTAGCGTATTGATTATACATCCGTTATCCTTGCCCGCGTCTTTAGCCGTTAAAACGTAAAGCCCATAACCAATCTTAAATAATGCCTTGTTGTCCATTTTTATCCTCCTTAAATGTCGGTTGACAAATAAGCCTGCGCTTACTCGTCAAACAGGCCGGTGGACAAATAGCGCTCTCCGCTGTCGGGAAGGATAACCACAAAAGTTTTTCCGCCATACCGCAGATCTTTTGCCGTCTGTGCCGCTGCCCATACCGCAGCGCCTGAAGAAATGCCTGCCAGCAACCCTTCGGTTTTTGCAAGCTCCCGGCATTTCTCAAAAGCGTCGGCACTTTTAACTTTTATGATTTCGTCATACACGCCGGTGTTTAGGGTAGCAGGAACAAACCCCGCGCCTATGCCCTGGATTTTGTGTGGCCCGGCCCGGCCGTCGGAAAGCATGGGGGAATCGAAAGGTTCAACGGCTATGACTTTGAGCGCCGGATTTTTAGATTTTAAAAATCCTCCGGCTCCTGTTATGGTGCCGCCGGTTCCGACGCCCGCTACAAGGACGTCAACTTTTCCGCCGGTATCCTCCCAGATTTCGGGGCCTGTGGTATCCCGATGGGCTTGCGGGTTGGCGGGATTTATAAACTGCCCCGGTATGAATGCGCCCGGTATTTCGAGCGCCAGCTCCTGCGCTTTTTCGATAGTGCCCTTCATGCCCTTTGCACCTTCGGTAAGGACAAGCTCGGCGCCCAGGGCGGCAAGCAATTTGCGGCGCTCCACACTCATTGTGTCCGGCATGGTAAGTACAACGCGATAACCGCGGGCTGCCGCTACCGATGCGAGACCGATACCTGTGTTTCCGCTGGTTGGTTCAATGATTACGGAGCCGGGGATAAGCTTTCCGCTTTTTTCCGCTTCTTCTATCATAGCCTTGGCAATGCGATCCTTAACGCTTCCTGCCGGATTAAAATACTCCAGCTTGGCGATCAGCGTAGCGGGAAGACGATGCCTTTTGGTATACCCACACAGTTCAAGCATTGGCGTCTTCCCGATAAGCTCGGTTAAGTTTTTTGCGATGTTTGCGATACAAAGCTCCCCTTTATTAATACCTTACGAATGAGCTGCATACCTCAAATAAGGCCGGAGTTCTCCGTCTATTTCTACAACCAGCACAGTCTCTTCCACATTATGCCGCATGATTTCAGTGCCTTCCGGCAAAACTGTAGCGTCCCATACCTGGAAATCACCGGTAACACCGCTTCTTTGAACAGTAGCCACTTGTGTTGCGTCGGAAAGGTCAAGCTCATTAACCCAAGAGACTCTGGTTGCGTCCGGATAGAAATAGCCGTCGGCGCCAATTATTATGTCGGCGTCCGGGAAAGAGGCAAGATACTGCTCCGGCGATTCTATGGGCGTGTATTCCTCTTGCAGGTCTTCGGTTTCCTCATTTTCGGGTGCGGGATCTGATACCTCGGCCGGAGGAGGCTGCGGAGCCGGCGCGGGAGGCGCCTGTCCACCTGTGCCACACGCAGTAAGTGCAATCAACAATGCTACACACAAACACATAAGTATTTTTTTCGACATGCAAATAATCCCCTTTCAAATCATAAGTTGTCAGTTAGCGAACTGTGGTAACCACACTAGTGCTTGGCATAATTGTACCTTGTCAATCGCAAACTGTCAACTAAAGCAATGGCCCCCAACCTTAAAGGCTGAGGGCCGGCGCCCAGTTTAAGCGTAAGTGTCTTTGCCAGCGTTATCTTTTTTATTTGACTCTCCCTTTTGATTGTTCATTTTGGGGTTGTCGGCACATGCTTGCGTATTGTTGTTTTGCCCTTTATTTTGCTTGGGTTTTTCTTTGTTTTTGTCCTTGGCCATTATTTACATTCACCTCGCTTTCTTTGCATATATACATAGTATCTGCTAACTTTTGTGTGAATATTCCAAGTTTCGCCCGATCATGCATATTGTACTTGTTGCCAGGTTATGTTATAATATTTAGTGTATTCATATTATTTATCCCTAATAAAGGAGTGTTGAAAAATGGCAAAATATATTTGCATGGTGTGCGGCTATGTACATGAAGGGGACTCTGAGCCCGAATCATGTCCCCAATGCAAAGCTCCCGCATCCAAGTTCAAAAATATGTCGCAAAGCGCCCTGGCTTGGGCAGACGAGCATAGAATAGGCGTTGCCGAAGGTATAGATTCCGAAATACTCGAAGAACTCAGAGCAAACTTTAACGGCGAATGCACTGAAGTAGGCATGTATTTGGCCATGAGCCGCCAAGCCGACCGGGAAGGGTTCCCCGAAGTTGCCGAAGCTTATAAACGTATCGCTTTTGAAGAAGCCGAACATGCAGCCAAGTTTGCCGAACTGTTAGGCGAATTGGTGTTTGCCGACACAAAAAAGAACCTCCAATTGCGCGTGGACGCCGAATACGGAGCATGTGAAGGAAAAAAACGGGTAGCTACCAAAGCCAAACAACTTGGCCTGGACGCGATCCATGACACCGTACACGAAATGTGCAAGGATGAAGCACGCCACGGCGCTGCCTTCAAAGGGCTGCTGGACAGATACTTTAAATAAGGATCCTATATGAGATTAGCCGGCCCGGCGTCACCTATCGGGGTGACGCTGGGCCGGAATTTATTGGCACATAAAAAGTCAAAAGCTCCAAAAAGAGCTTTTAGAGCTTTTTAAAAATTGTTTCCCCTGGATATTGACAAGCATAAAGAAAACAGTTAAAATTAGATCAAAGCGCAAGATATAGTATCGCATATAGGTTTTCTCACTTTATATTGCGAAACAGATAGGAACTAAGCGGTTTTTCTCAGTAGAAGTAGGAGGCGGAAATGATCAAGACAATAGTAAAACGAGACGGCAGGACAGCTATTTACGACAGAAAAAAAATTACGGACGCCATTTATGGCGCGGCAAAATCTTTAGGCGGAAGCAACTATGAAACCGCTTTGCTTTTAGCGCAGCAGGTAGAACAATATCTCGAAAAACGGTGGGGAAATATCCCCCCTGGCGTCGAGGCCATTCAGGACGTTGTAGAAAAAGTCCTCATCGAAAACGGACACGCCAGAACAGCCAAAGAGTTCATTCTCTACCGGGCTGAGCGTACGCGTGTGCGCGAAATGAACACCAAACTGATGCGCACCTTTGAAGACCTCACCTTCCAGGAAGCTGCCGAAAACGACATAAAGCGGGAAAACGCCAACATCGACAGCGACACCGCTATGGGTACCATGCTCAAATACGGCTCCGAAGGGGCCAAGCAATTCTATCAAATGTTCATTCTTGATCCCAAATATTCAAAAGCCCATAACGATGGCGAGATACACATCCATGACCTTGATTTTCTGACCCTGACCACCACCTGTTGCCAGATAGACGTCGAAAAGCTGTTCACAGACGGGTTTTCCACCGGCAACGGATATATCCGCGAGCCGCAGGATATACACAGTTATGCGGCCCTTGCCTGCATAGCCATCCAATCCAATCAAAACGACCAGCATGGCGGTCAGAGCATTCCCAACTTCGATTTTGCCATGGGTAAAGGCGTCGCCAAAACGTACCGGAAGCTATACATCAAAAACCTTGAAAAATCGCTGGACTACGCCGGTGTGGCAAACCCGGCCGAAACAGCTAAAGAACTGGTGCTTACCGTCGAGCAGGATCACGGCGTCAGCCCCATATTAGCAGACGACAACGGCTTTTCGGAGACCATCACGCCCATGCTTGAAGCTCTCGAGAGCGAAGGAGAACTGGATGTCCCCCGGGCTCTTTCATTTACCCGCAAGCACGCAAAAGCCGAAGTCGAGCGCAATACCTATCAGGCTATGGAGGCTCTGGTTCACAATCTGAACACCATGCACTCCCGCGCCGGAGCCCAGATCCCCTTTTCTTCCCTCAATTACGGCACCGACGTTAGCCCCGAGGGTAGGCTTGTCACTAAATCCGTTCTTTTAGCCACCGAATCGGGGCTTGGCAATGGCGAAACTCCTATCTTCCCCATTCACATCTTCAAGGTTAAGGAAGGTGTCAGCTACAATGCCGAAGACCCCAACTACGACTTGTTTAAGCTGGCCTGCCATGTAAGCGCCAAGCGGCTGTTCCCCAATTTCAGCTTTTTGGACGCGCCTTTTAACAAAGCCTTTTACCGGGAGGGTATGCAAGAAACCGAAGTAGCCTACATGGGCTGCCGCACCCGGGTGATCGCCAACGTCAATGACACTTCCCGACAGACCACTTTCGGACGGGGGAATTTAAGCTTCACTTCCGTTAATTTGCCGCGCATCGCCCTCAATTCCAACGGGAGTGTGGACTTCTTCTTCGAGGAGCTTGAGCGCAAGCTGGAACTTGTTTTCGAACAGCTTATGGATCGATACCGCATCGTTGCGCAGAAAAAGGTTCGCAACTTCCCTTTCCTCATGGGGCAGGGCATTTGGATGGACGCCGATAAGCTGAACCCAGACGACACAATCGGCGAGGTGCTCAAACATGGTACGCTTACCATCGGATTTATCGGCTTGGCGGAGGCGCTGGTTTCTCTTATCGGAAGCCATCAAGGCCAAACTCAGGCAGCTCAAAACCTTGGGCTTGATATCGTGGGTTTTATGCGCTCCAAAATCGACAAAAAGGCCCGGGATACAGGCTTTAACTACACTCTGTTGGCTACGCCCGCCGAGGGGTTGAGCGGGCGATTCGTGAGTATAGACCGCCATAAATTCGGTGTGCTTCCCGGTATAACGGATCGCGAATACTATACCAATTCGTTCCACATCCCTGTATATTATGAGATCAGCGTATTTGATAAGATCCGGCTGGAGGCGCCGTATCATTCTCTGACCAATGCGGGGCACATCACCTTTGTAGAGCTGGACGGAGACCCTTGCCACAACATGGAAGCTTTTGAGAGCATTGTCAGGTATATGAAGGACTCCGGCGTGGGTTATGGCTCGATCAATCATCCGTTGGACAGAGATCCGGTTTGCGGGTTTAATGGTATTATTGGGGATGAATGCCCTCGTTGCGGCAGAACCGAAAAAGAAGGGCCAAAGTACGAGCGGATCCGCAGGATCACCGGCTATTTGGTCGGGACTTTGGATCGGTTCAACGACGCTAAGCGGGCAGAAGAAGCCGCGCGGGTAAGACATACCCTGAGCCAAACCTCGGCAGAGGTTCTGCAGTGAACATCCGCGTTTCAGGGATCATAAAGCAGAGCGTAGTTGACGGCCCGGGGTTGCGGCTTGTTGTTTTTACTCAGGGATGCCCACACAGATGTCAGGGGTGCCAAAATCCCGAAACTCATGATTTCGAAGGCGGACAGGATATCCCGGTGGAGGAGATACTGAATGAACTTGACAAAAATCCTTTGCTGAAAGGCGTTACGCTGAGCGGAGGAGAGCCTCTTTGCCGGGCTAAAGAGCTGCTCCCGCTGGCAAAAGGCGCAAAGCAGCGCGGCAAGGATATTGTTTGCTTTACCGGGTACACGCTCGAAGAACTGCTCGAGCTAATGAAGCAGGATCAATCTCTGGCTGAGTTGCTGGCTTTGATTGATTTGCTTATCGACGGGCGGTATGACCGTGATCAGAGGGATCTTACCCTGCGCTTCCGGGGCAGCCGGAATCAGCGCGTTTTGGATTTACTGGCGTCTTTGGAGCGCGGTGCTGCGGTATTAGCAAAAGATTTTTAACAATCACAAAACAAGCCCGCCGGTTCATGCAAAGCATGAACCGGCGGGCTTTTGCTTTTATAAAAATTAGTCGCTTACAAACGGAAGCAGGGCAATGTGACGCGCGCGTTTGATTGCAAGCGTCAACTCGCGCTGATGTTGGGCGCATGTGCCGGTCACACGGCGGGGGATGATTTTTGACCGCTCGCTCACATAACGGCGCAGGCGCGGTATATCCTTATAGTCGATATGGTAAATGCGATCCACACAAAAAGCGCATACTTTCTTGCGGCCCTTGCGGCCGCCGCGGGAACGCTGTTCTTTATCTGATCTTTCGGGTCTGTCTGCCATGGCTGTGCAAGCCTCCTTTCGCTGATCGGATCCGCTTTAAAAAGGCAGATCTCCATCGTCTTCAATTTCCGCAAAATCTTCGGCGCTTCCGCTGGAATAGGCCGCCGGCGGGGCATACTGTCCTTCTCCGCTCCTCGCGGGAGGAGGCGCGTTTGAGTCATCAGGCAAAGACCGGGAAAAGCCGCCCTGACTACTTTCGGTTTTGCTACCCACAAACCTGACGTTTTCGGCTATAACTTCAACCGCGGTGCGCTTTTGATCGTTTTTATCGGTATAAC
>Ga0123355_10003633_pt1 | contig 22223 bp, 12 predicted proteins | sample TergutEmb28metaG_3_FD_89872 | JGI IMG/M metagenome (GOLD analysis project Ga0123355, IMG submission 89872) | Embiratermes neotenicus P1 segment gut microbial communities from Petit-Saut dam, French Guiana - Emb289 P1 | ecosystem: Host-associated > Arthropoda: Insects > Digestive system > Gut ... | reverse complement strand
GACCTGGTTCACATTCACGAAATTTAATGGCCCAACGATTTACTGTAGTTCTGTTAACAGTGTTTTCACCATACACAGCCTGTAAACAGCGATGAATTTCAGCTGGCGTTACGTTTTCAGCACTTAAAAATTCAGTCACCGCACATTGCTTCAATCTCGTTGACATACTCCATGCTAACACGCACTGTTTTAGAACCGGTGTAAAGAAAGCAATGAAACTTTGCATTGCTGTGCAGGAGGGTTGTGGCTACAAGGACACACTGTGCACACATCACTACTTTGCTCCGTTGGCAAAATATTTCACTGTGTGCATTACTTATCAGCCGCCCCTCGTACATTACAATTTATTCACTAGTCCTGAAGCTGTTTCAGGCATAAGAGATAGTTAGTGTTTGCAACAGGCATAAGACACCGTATAATGACTGTACAGGCACTCTGCAGTAGTACTGTTGCTAGCGTGAATGAAGCATGACAAAATATATTTTTTCATGATAGTCTGCAAACTGAAAACGTTTGGGAATCACTGATTTAGAGTACACGTAACTGCAAATTCTTGCTCACAACATGAAGAACATGAGTATTGCAGTAAAAGCTCCATCAAATGTGGGAGACAGCAAATTTTGGACTCGTATATTCAGCTTCTTATACACAGGAGTTATGGAAGTTATACAATTTGTACACACTGTTCAAATCAGATATTACAGTAGTAATATCCAAATTACACAACCACATGCCAAATTTTTACAAAATTGTAAACAAGAATACAGAGGAGAAGGAATGTGTCAAAACTCACCCACTTACTCCATGGAACAGAGTCCTTGAAAAGCTAATCAGTTCTCAGTTACTCAAGAAATTCCCTGCTTTTTATGGAACCCGACAGTTCATTACCATGTTTACAAAAGCCTGCCACCTTTCCCTATCCTGAGTGAAGGCATCTCTCATAGTGATTTGAAACCCATGTGCCCATTCATATAAGATTTTGTAAATTTAATACCATTCAGAGAACATTATTTTGCTATTCCATTAGATTTCAGAGATTTGTTCTATTACTTACTCATTCCTGGTCCTTTGTGTACTTTTGACATTCTTCCCACATTCTTCCTTGGCTTTCTTCAAAAGTTCCATTGCTTTTGACAACTGATGACCAGGCAGGGTAGGTCGCTTTGAAGTTCGCTGTGTTGCCACTTCACTGGGTTCCTTATGTTGGGGGAAGGTAATAAAACAATATAATTTACAGCATTTTGTGAATGTGGCCTACAGTCAAGACATATCAATGTAATGTCAAAGGGTCAATGAATGTTATAGGAATTTGAAATCTTCCCCACGTATGTACCAGTGAATAAATAAAATACAGAATGGGAAGACTTCTATACAACTTGACATAGAAAATGTTGAAAAATAATTGTTCAAGCAGTTCACCATGAACTGTTGCATGGAACAAAGTTCTCCCTCATGTGATATGGAAATGTCAGATGTTAGAGAGCAGTAATAAGTGCTGTGCTGGCCGTGGGACAAATGGGATGGAAAGAAACATGTCAATTTTTGTGGCAACACTTCAGAAACCTATGTGACCAAATGTGTACCGACATGAACAGGTTAAAAATGAACGAGCATAGGCACTTGAGTCAGTTACAATTTAGTTTTCTCTACTTTGCTTTGAGGGTGAACAGTTTAACAGGCTGACTCTCCCATAATACACAATTTACTGAACATCTAATCAGAAAATCTGCTACAAGAGACACAGATACAGCAAGACAATATAATGATAACAACATTTAAACAAGAGAGGCAATGTATGTATAACGTGCCAATGAGGCATGTTCATGCAACCACTGTTGCAGTGGAAAAGTAGTAAGTATTATGTATTCTGAGAGTGTGTTTGTAACCTTAGATGTTCAGCATTCAATGCGCATGCCCTGTATTGTCATCTGTGGCCTGCCTAGCTCTACAGTATTTTTCCACATTATCTCATAAACAGCATGATTTTCAAGTTATTGAACATAATATATGTGTTTTGATTTTCTCTACAATTTTTATCTGAAACATTTCTCATTCTAAGAATAAAACTGGGTTAGATATTACCAAAAATGTATATTGGTCTTCATGTAAAGTACCAGTTATTCTTGTCAGATTTTAATGAAACTTGAAATTTTCTCAACAGATTTTAAAAAATTGCTCAAATATAAAATTTCATGAAAATCAATCCAGTGAGAGTCAAGTTGTTTCATGCAGATGGACAGCCAGACGTGACAAAGGTAATAATCACTTTTCACAATTTTGTGAATGCGCCTAAAAATCAAAATATGCCTTCAGTCACTCAACCCCCCTCCAGATTCTAATTTTTGCAGCAATTTATGTTATTTGTTGTATTTAACCAATAATTTCTGCTACTGTACAAACCAGTGGGAGATTAAAAAATCTTCCAAAACTCATACTGAGATAACCATGCTTCCAGTTAAAATGAAGGAGGGTGGAGTTCACAGGGGTTGATTGTGTGTTTTCTGTGGATCAAGTTGGAACACATTCAGACATGTTACTGTGTCACACCTGGCCATGGAATGGAAGTGTGTCACCAACTGTCATTACAATGTTTCAGTTTGAACAGCAGGCAAACATCAAGTTCTTTAGTGACCTATGGTAATCAGTGGCATACTCATATTAAGTCACAATATTGTTTATGGAGATGAAGCCCTTAACATATCTGCTGTGTACAACAGGTACAATCGATGTAATAATGGTCAAGAATCTCTGTAAAGATGATGTGTACAGCAGGTGGGGCCAGCAACATCAAGGAATTATGAAAATGTGGTAAAAGTGCACAAACTCATGACAACTGTCCAGACAGCAAATGAACCTGGCATCTCCTACACAACGGATCAGAGCATTCTAACAGAACATACGTCAATGCAGCACTTGCATGCGAAATTTGTTCCAAACAATTCTGGTGGAGGACCAGATGGAGATAAGGAACTCTTTGAATGATCAACACAAGAAGCAGACCTCTTGTCAAATATTATTACTGGGGACAAATCTCGGGTCTTTGCCTCCGAGCCCGGGATGAGATATCAGCCCTGTGAATGTCACACTAAAATGTCATGCCAAAAGAAAAAGTTGCAGGTTACAAAATTTCAGGAGGACATGCTGATCACTTTTTTTGGCAATTTGGATGAGATGAGTCCATCTCTGAATGACAAACAGTGAATTCCACTCTTTATGCAGAAGTTTTGAAGCATGTGACAGATGTCAAAAAGTGGAAAAGGCCGGAAAAAGTGATAGACAAGTGGATGCTGTATCACAACAATGGTCCATGTCACACATCCCTCACAGTACAGCACTTTTTAATGACGAACCAAATTCTAACCACCCCAAGCAATTGCATTCACCAGATTTCACTCTGTGCAACTTTTGGCTCTTACTGACCTCAAGACTGGCCTCAAAGGTAATTGCTTTGTATCCAAAGAAGAGAGTCAACAGAACATGATAGCAAGTCTCACAGCCGTACCAAGAGAAGACTTCCAGCGGAGCTTCCCACAATGGCACCAGAGCAGGAACCATGTATGTGCAGACGAGGCATACTTTGACAATAACCAATGTCCTTTTTACTACAAATTATGCCCAAGTTCCAGGAAATTTTTGATCCTCCAATGTATCTCACACAGCATGTCACCAATAGGAAATTGCTTGAATACATAGTTTGTTATAGGACGTCATAAAACTAAGTGATAAAAAAAGAAGAGGATGCACTAATTACAGTAACTTTGGCTCACATTCTATCCCCTAATTTTGTTTCCTAGGAACATACTAGGCATGTTCAAAAAAAGACCGAACTTTTGCTATAAAAACTTTATTGCTCATTTAAAGCATTTTAAGCACTGACCCCTTCAACGTAGTCCCCTCTACTGGTGATACACCGTTCCCAATGTTTCTTCCATTGTTGGAATGCTTCCTGGAACGAACTTTCTATGATGGCGCGCAGTTCTCTTATCGCATTTTCCTGAATCTCCTCTATGGTTTGGAAATGATATCCTTTCAAAGTGGTTTTAAGTTTGGGAAACAGAAAAAAATCTACTTGGGCTAAGTCCAGAGAATAGGGTGGATGGGGCACAACGGATATCTGATGTTTTGCCAGATAAATGCGGATGATGAACGATACGTAAGCCAGCACATTGTCGTGGTGCAACATCCAAGTCTGGTTTTCCCACAGTTCAGGCCTCTTCCTGAGCACAGCATCCCTCAAACATGCTAAAACTTCCTGGTACAACTGCCTACCATCTGACCACATGGTACAAATTCACAATGGACAATGTCTTCCCAATCAAAAAACACAGCCAACATCACCTTGATCTTTGACTGACTCATCCATGCTTTTTTTGGTTGAAAGACCCTTTCCCCATCCACTGCGATGATTGTATCTTGGTTTCAACATCATACCCATTAACCATTTCATCTCCTGTTATTATGTTCTTAAGAAAGTTTTCATTACCATTTGCATAGGGAAGCAGTTCCTGACTGATTTCAACACAGTTCTCTTTCTGATCATCAGTCAACAAACGCGGCACAAATTTTGCACTGACGTGACACATCTTTAGTTTTTCAGTAAACATTTGATGGCAAGATCCTATGCTGATACCCACTTTGTCAGCAACTTCTCGGACAGTTAAACGATGATTTCCATGAATCACAGCATGAACTCTCTCAGCATGGTCATTGTTTGTTGATGTGGAAGGTTGTCCAGGCCTGGTACCTTCACCAACTGACATTCTGCCCTCTTTAAAAAGCTTAAACCACTCATAGCAATGCGTTCGGCTCATACAGTCCTCCCCATATGCTTGGTTAAGCAATTGAAATGTCTCTGCAAAATTTTTACCAAGTTTGCAGCAAAATTTCACACACACACACACACACGTTGTTCTTCAAGCTCTTTCATTGTCACTTTGTCACTAATCCAACGAAGAGCTTGTGCACGTGCTCAGTTCAGCAGATGTAGCTCAACGACTAATGCTCATAGCGAAACGGGACAAATGGCAGTTTGTCAAAACCTGATGCTAGGTGCACTCAGTAGCTGCAGCACACTCTCTCTGCTGGTTGGCACGCAATTTAAAAAGTTCGGTATCTTTTTGAACATGCCTTGTAATCTATTTTCATGCTCATGCTACACTGCATTACTTACTAAGTTTTCTCTGGAGAGACGTGTTTTATCAGAGGTGTCCAATGTCCTATTAATTTTCAAGTGTGCTGCCGCAAAATTACTCTTTTCTCCAAAATCAGTCTGAAACAAATTACAAGAATAGCATTCTTAACTGACAACATGCAGAAACTTACCATGATACAAATATTCAAAGCTGACTGGCAGGAAAAAACTACAATATTTCCAGTTGCATAAATTTCCATCAAATGTTTTAACAATATGCTTGTTACAACAGCACAATGCAAAAATTTATCAAAGACATAGACTGTATGATAATTATGCAGGATCATACTAACATTTGTTATGTGTGTTGGCCCTTCTGCACCAAAAGATGACTTAAGTCAGCATGCAGTGTGAAGATAAGCAAACTGAACATCACTTAAATTCATTGGCCAAAAGCACACACAGTAATGGGTGGCCATTTAAACCCCTGGTTTTTTGCAGAGTGCACTGGGCACTTAACTCTGGTGCCAAAGATTTAATGACACTGACAAGCACAGATGAATCAATGAGTACAGAGCATTGGCTGAATAACACTGACAGGAAATAACCACGTTCTCAGAGAAAAGCCTATCCCACTGCCACCTTGTCCACCACAAATCACGTACTGACTGGCCTGGGACTGAACCCAGACCTCCACAGTGGAAGCCTAGCAATTAGCCACCTGAGATATGGCAGGGCCTAACATTACATACAAAGAAAATCTAACAAAAACAGTCACTTTAGTGGCACCTGTCTGAGGATCTGCTATTCACATCTCTGCTCCCAAAATATGCCCTAATAAATACTGCAGTGCTATGTGATATGCAATATCTTACTTTGACAGAGTAAAATAAATGCACATATTTTGAAACAAAATGCTAAGGATACTATTTAAACCCAAGAGATCAAATAAGCAAGCAAAAGAGAACATTATATAACATGAAATTTCAGAATTTGTATTCCTGTCATTGTCAACAGACTATGCATAATTCAAAAGAGTTTGACAGCTGCCTGTAGTTTATGGACTATATTAATTTATGCTTTTACATTTTCCTACATTGCCTATGCCACATCTTGGTCTATTTTAGAGCTATGAAGTATTTAGGCTTTGAGCACAGGCTCTATAGATGTGTAAGGTATGTGCTGTGTCTGCCTATTTCCCTCCACAGTGAGTGACATTGAAGGTGATAAGGTACTTTCAGGCCGAATGTGCTAATAGATCCCATCGGTTCCAGTGTCATATCTGGTCACCAACTTGTTAAAAATGTATTGCTGCGAAGAAAACAACATAGCTCATGTTAGGGTTCATGAAGTTCATAGAAGGAAAGGAATTTTGTGACTAATCCAATGATTGCTGGCTACACAATGGATTGCTTCCATGGATTTGGTAGTCAAGGGAACCACATTTTTAAGGTCAAGATATGATAGGAAAGATATTTTATTATCCACTGGTGGTGTTCTGGGTTTCTGCACCACATACTGTTAAATATTCTGACGTTTCAAAGGACCATACTTCCTCCATCTTCAGTATGACTGAATTGCTTCCAATGGATGATGAAGTGTTATTGAGGAAGAAATGTACCATCCGATATAACCAATCATTTCTTCCCCCACATCACTTCAGCATGCACTTGAAACAAGTCAGTCACTGAAATTGATGGCCATACATTCCTCCAAAAAGTGAGAACATTTAACCACTGTGTGGTGCACAAGCCCAAAAGAAGACTGCCATTTTATCAACCAACATAAAAACCTGAAGACAATATTCTGTTATGTTCCAGGATATCATCACTTAGATCAATGTGTTTTTGAACTTCATGTGCATGACATTCTGTGCGACATTATCAAATGCAGTGGGCTTCATAAAATACAACATATTCAGTAAGGTAAATCTTAATAACTAATTTTATTTAATTTGTGCTAAAGAGTATTCATGTGTGTAAAACAGTACATGTGTGATTATGCTTACTATATGTGCAAAAGAGATTAAATCATGACTTTTTCATAAATAACAACTCTTCACTTTTGCATCACCTTTAGAATCCAGTAATATGGTATAAATTTGACAATCTGTGACAACTTCCTGTAGGTACTTTTAATAAAGTGCAATTACCAAATTTGTTTCATGTACATTGAAGAGCTTGCACAGCTTTTCATTGGCCTTCAAACAAGAAATGGCAAGTTCATGACAGGAATTCAATTTGGATATGCAGGAGGCACACACCGTCACTGGCAATTTATCATCCTCCCTTACCTAAATGGACATAAAACATAAAACAATTTAGGTACTGTAGTCTCGACACTGTTCTGAACCTGCAAGCGATAGTACTGAAATGATATTTAAAATAAACATGTGCATTAATCCATTCTCTGCTGACCTGGAAGTCAAAATGTGCAAGTCCACAGACAAGATAGTAAATGGTGTAATCCATGATGAAACACAGTGACTTTTCCAAGGGATTCTTCACTTTCAAAATGTCCTACAGTTGCACGGTACACTTCGCAATGTAATTTTTTTTACATGCATAAGAAAAATACAGCCTTACCTCACCCAGTTTTGATAAAACTCACACATCTCAACAGCATTATCTGCAAACCTCTCATACAAAATTTCAACCAATTCAGACATTAAGTGTTAAAAATACAGACTGAAATTAATTTATGCCCCTAAGTACAGTATGGCTTTCAGTACAGTATTCCCGACTATATAAGCCAAAACAGTTACAACAAATTATTCCAGGTGGCAGAAGTTTTCAGTGAGCTGTGAACGATATCTTATGGTTTACATGTTATTAAAACTTTGTTCACTTAACCGTTTGACGCCTAATGACCCCTATAGTGGTCGTACTGCACTGCTGACATCTAAACATTACATTTTATATATTTATTCAACAAATAAAAGTACTGAATATTTTAAACATGGTATATACTCTCCGTTTTTTCTCTTTTCAAAATGCAGTTTGTTTCATAATTCTAACCTGTTTGGTTCCTGTATTATTCACATTTTATAAACAGAGTGTGCCAAAATTTAAAAAAATAATTCCGACGCCAAAAGGATAAACATCTTGATGTCTCAACATTCCTACCCAACACACAACTGTATTATGTAAACACATCTTGCAAACACTGAATGGGTTACTTCTGACAAAATGTAATAGGACACTTTCTTTCAATTATTTACTCACCATTTAACATTCCAGGTCAGGCACTTGTTACAGTGTTCTCTGCATCTGATGAATCAAGTCTCATGGGATGTGCCACTGTATCTTTGGGTGAATGATGCCCAACATTCTGAAGGATTGTGGTGCCTTCAAGATAAAGGCACTATGATCCTTCAAAATGTAAGGAAATGCTCATCCAATGAAACAGTGTCACATACTACAAGACCTGAATCCTCAGCAAAAACACTGAGTATATGAACTATCATCACTATATTTGTCAGAAGGGAAGCAACAGAAACTAAAACAGCCAACCCTGACTGAACACCCATCATTTGAGGTTCTTACAGTGGTGTTGCCAAATATTTGAATAATCTGTGATGAGGTGCTGTGTCACTGGGTTTGTGGTTCGCAACATATCCAAGGATCATGATGTTTTCATCTTCAAGGGCAATCAGTCCATTTTTCATGGACCGATTGCCCATAAAATTGAAGGGAACATAATCCTGCATACTGTCATGAACCACTTACCAAGTGCCACAGTGCCAGAACACATCTTCAGATGTACACAAGTTTTTCTACCAAAAACAGATACGCTAAGTATCTGCTGTTATTATAGCTGTTTTTCACCTGCATGAAACACATCCAACTTACTTCAATAGGTAAATGCCAATGTATCTTCCCTACCAACTGCAATTCTGTGCCTTCTTCTCCAAACACGGACACTAAATTTTCTGTTTCTAAAGCACAAACACGACATAATTGATTGAAAGGCATATGTTCTGGTTGGCTGTGGAATGGCACCTCTTGCTGCTCCCACTGAACTTCTTCCGTTATGTGCACTTCCTCAATCACTATGCCCAGTGGATCCAAAACTGTATTAGCCCCTTCACTTACAGCATCAATTGTCTGCAGGCAGCTAACAACTGTTTGCCCCATTGATATTCTGTAACACACAATTACAAATTCATTACTTTGGCAAAAAAATATAAAACTCCAACACATTATTCAAGTATCGTACGGCAGTCTTCTATCGGTACAACCAATATTTACTGAAAGGTTGTATAGAAGCTGTGGAAATAAAATAAAATAAATACAAATTTAATTTAATTTAATTCAACAATGAAGTAGGATCAAATAAAATGAACTGTTTCCAAAGATTCACGTCTTCTGGGATGTGCAGTGTGTCAGGTAATTCATTCCAACACTTCTTGGACTGCTTGACCCTAAAGATGAAGTCACTACAGTTCTTTAAAACTTCATAATACTTGCTCAATAACACAGCATCACATCTTCAACAACACCATGGTTAGAACTCCAGATCCAGTAGCTTCTTCATGAAAAGTCAACAGCCTCTGCACATTTCTCATACAGCATACAAAGTCCCTTCATCCCGCCCCCCACTCTACAGAATCTCTATATTTTGTCTAAATTATTTTAATACAAGCTACAAAATAATCTTGTTTGAACGTCTGGTGACCAAAGAACGTTTAATATAGCGCATAATGCAATATATAACCACATCAGTTCTTTTACTTCATTTCTGTTTCACTCTCAGGTGACCATAACAAGTCTAAAGTGCGTAATGCAACCTGTGCACTACCATTTGCTTGCAGGTCACTCACTTAATGCAGTGGTGAATAATGCCAAATTAAAGCATATATAAAGTATTTTCTAAACTGATCAGCTCATTTACATTACTTCTCAGCCATTCCTCCAATAAGAATTGCACATGCCTCAGCAGTACAACCAGAAGGCATGTTACACATCACATTGTTATTGACATAATGCATTCAGTAAACGAAAGAAAAATCATAATGCTATGAAATGATACTAACATAACAAGTACTATTATCAAACACTTACTCCTCTGCTTTTCCTACTGCCATCTGGGAACCAATATAGACACTGTCCTTCACTGACTGTAAGCTACTGCCAATGATTGAACTAATGTCCTTCCTGCAATTACATTTGTAATTATCACACCTGGGTATGAAGAAATGTATCTAACAGACAATGTGTACAAAAGTGCAGGTTAACAGGTAATGATGACCCTATGCCTATATCCAAGCTAGAGATTGTCAGTGGTCTGCTTCACGCTGTTCATTATACGTCTCCTTCATTCCTGAGATAGGATGGTGAGAACAGCTCCTAAATGTTTGAGCTTGTGGCTAGATTTGAAGACAACTTGCCAAGACCTGCCATATCTGTCATATACCAAAGGTATTGAAGTTTTAATTTACATAAATCATATCCTGGAAACAGTACATTGACACAACTTTATAAAGATAGGCATTTCATATGTACTGTGTACACACGTTAATAAAAAAATGGTACTGCAGGGCTTAATGCACAATTCTTCACAAAATAAATCTTTCAAAAAACAAATTTTGTTCATATTTTATCAATACAGACTGATATTTTTACATTCAAAGCCAGTACACTCATAAAAAATCATGTTTTACCTTCATATGTTCCATATCTTGCATTAAAGGAATATTTAAATTCATGTGGTAGACCAACAAATGCACCCTGGTAAAATATGCACATTTGTTGGCCTACTACATCAATATGAAATAGGTCTCACCTTTCTTCTTTCATGTGGGGCGTGTCTGACACAATACACAGTGCACTCTGTTCTAATGTTTTGAACTTAATTTCATTGGCTTCCGACCCAGCATCATCCCTGAAATAAAATTCAGTGTTATAAAAGTGTACGTGTTTTTAAAAAGTCCATTATAAAAATGTTGCACATCAGAAAACACACAAAATGCTAGCCATTACATGGGTACATAAATCTGGGAAGACACAAATTTTGAAGTGAGATTTTAAGTTTTTATAGCAGTGAAATATCACTTCGTTGCCTTCTTGGGTATAACATGTGGTCTGACAGAGTTACCAACATTGTGCACAAACATTCTGCCTCTATCTTTACTTCTACCCTGAAGATAGAGACAATGTGTTCTGAAAAGCTGGTGACCACTTAGCGGAGTACACAGTGTGATAATTCAAAAGACTACAACATGAATTGAACATCTGTTATTGTCATTGGTCTCCAACACTTGAACAGATATTTTTACATGTTAACCTTTCCGGCCCCTAATGACAGGTTGCAGCTTATGTATTTTTGTGACACATCAGATAACATAAGCATTTTTTTCCTACAATATCTACAAGCAAGAGTTCTATCTTCACTGCCTCATTTAACACATACACTTACACTGTTAAGGTTACATTCCCATAAACTGCAATTTATGGTGAAACAACATGGGCTAGAATAACAACAGCAATATCTGAACTGCTGCATCTGGCCATTACAGATCATGCCAGCTACCACCAGAAAATAGCATTAACCTTACGCCTACAGCTCTTAAATGCCATGTTTCCATTGTGACCAAAACACTGCTCAATAAACAAGCTTGGTGTGGGAATATGTTGTCACTTTTGCATGAAAGGGATGCACATTTAATGGGACAGCAGTGTCCTTTTTTTGTCCATCAGAGGTTAATCCCAGCCCTCGGAATATTCAGCAAGCCGTATGGTCACTAAAATTTGTCTACAAGGAAACAGGGAAGTCAGGATAGCTCAGCAATACAAAGGACTGTGGACTGGATACCACAGTTCACTCCACAGCGGGGCAGGAATTTTTCTCCTCGTCAGTATGTCCAGAACAGCGGTAGGGTCTGGTCAACCTCTGATCCAGTGTCTACCACTGACCTCTCCCCCAGCAGTAAACTGACAATGTACCTCCAGTGCACGGTTAAGGATAGGTACAGCTTTAACTTCATAAAAACGTTTTAACGAGCACTTTTACCCTGAAGTTTCGTTGTAGGTTGAAATTCATACGACCTAACATAAATTAAAACTTCAGAACACTACACCACACAACCAGGACATGCTTGCTCACTTTCGGATTTCATGTATCTGTGCACAGACGAACATATGTCACGGCAAAGGCGGTAAATCTTTTCTGCTTCAATGGTGTCTGTATCTTATGTCGTAATTTGTAATTATATTTTATTCTTACCCTTGAATTGCCAATGTGGTCATTTTGTATTATTGTCGAAGTCACAAGTATCTAACAACACCTAAGAAACGCAATCTAAGCGATTAATGTTGTGAATACTTCCCCGTTCCAAACTTCCCCAAAAGCTTCCGCACTTAATTTACTCCAACTCATGACAATTCATTCATAACCTAAAATATTTGGAAATCAATATCAGCTTTTTTCAGAATGTACAGAACCGTGCTTTACAGAAGCAACTTCCAAATAAATGCCCCGTTAACACTTGCAACATCACGTTAATGCGTGTGGTATTAAAAGAATATCTCACACTGTCCACTCAACCACAACATTCCGACATTGTCTCCATTTTGGGTGTTTTCAATGCCTTGAGGTACGATGAAATCATGGATAAAATTATACAGTCTTTGCAATGTAGGATACACAGATTAATGAAAGTGTGATATAGTCTCTGGTTTCCTGCGTGAGGTGTCGACAGCCAGGGTGCGTTGCCAAAAAAGCCACTTGACGTGGCACGTATGTGTCGAGTTGCATGCGTGTAATCCGTGTTTGAGTGTGTGTGTGTGTGTGTCAATCAGTACCAGTTCTGGTTGCCATAGGCGTGGTCGTAATTGTCGTCCTGGTCGGTTTAGCTCTTAGAAGACGGCGAATGCAGGTGGCTGATAGTTGAAGTAAAGTAGCTTCAAGTGAATACTTTAAATGTATGTTTTTCGTGTTAAATGCCGTACATGCTGAAGCGAGCTGATACTGTAGACCCGTTGTGAATGGGAGAGTAGTAAGTCTGTGATTTATTACTTAAAGTTGGCTAACGGAGGCCCCGTTTTGCGGCAGCGGTTGCCACGCAATCTGCTACGAAGATTTGAAGTAAGTGCTTGATTTTAATCGGTTTACGAAGTAACAGTATTTTAGGTACTGTGCTGTGATTAGTACGAATCCGAATAAATACGATAGATTGTAGACTTAATAACTACCGCAGTGTTCATATAATGTGGAAAATACAGTAGTTACACCACGACCGCACATAGTACTTACACAATATGTGTGACATTTGTTGTTTAGGTTCTCTGATGGATTCGGTTAATATAGGTTAATATCGGTGTCCTGTAAACAGAATAACGTTTTTATTATTTTATGCTACACGATTTTGATTTATTCTTTTTAACTGTCATTTCAGGTTCCAGTAAAAAATGGATATCCAAACGGGTCTTGTCTGTGTTGGAGTAGTAGTACTTTGTGCAGTAGTAATATTTGTGATTTCAATGTTCGGGATAAAAGAGAAGACTTACGAAGAAGCAATTGCCGAACAAAGAAACATGCCAGAGGAGAACTTATTGTTAGGTCGTAGTGGAAAAGACAAAGTGAAGGATAAGAAGCAAAAGAAAACAGGGAAGAAAGTGAAAGAGAAGTCAACAGAGCGTGAGAAGAAACAATCAGAAGCAGTTTCATCTGTTCCTGCTCAACCATCCTCACAAGAAAAATCTCATATGGACTTACAGGAACCAGAAACAGAATTTTTCAATAAACGGCTACCTCAGGTATGTACATCATAGTCATTGCACTGAGATACAAAATGAGACAAAATATGTTCATGTCCAGAATACTGAAGTATCGATCCTAATAGCAAAACCATGGTGTCAGAGAGTTTTAATTGATTGTGACAGGTCTATCATATGAGCCTTCTGCATGTCATGTGGATGCTGTGTTGTACTAAATGCTGCCATAGAAATGGTACAGATGTGGCAGTCATCTTCTAGGCAGTATTTCATGGGCTAAATATTTTCAAGGTTCTATACCATCCCCATTCATTTGATGTAGTACTTGTTTTGCCTACCTGTTTATTATTAATTTACTTCTTGAAACACATCCTTATTACCTTTGTTGGTAAAATTTAGCCATGAGGAAAAAAGCATTCAGTCAATTAATGACCAAGTAAATTGCATGGACATGCTAACTAACATTCATTCAGTACCATTATATAGTGTAGAAGGTGATAATTCAGAAATGTATGTTATGTTTTCACATCTGGAATCAGGCGGGTTGTCAGATGTAGTCCAGATAGTGGAGATTTTTTAAAAATATAAATGAGATTTTCATTTCCTGATTAATCTTTTACATATATTTTTAATGAATATCTGTTCCTCATCTACACATGTTTCTGCAGTGTTGTTTTCTTTTGTTGTATTTTTGTAAAATGAAAATCAAATTATTAATTTGTAAAAGTGATAAATTTGATATAATATTCCTAATTACTCTTAGTGACTTAGTCAAGGGTTGTAAGACAGTGGTGATGTACCCATAACATACTGAAGTTGAGACATTTGAGGGTAAAATGTAAAAGGTGTACAAACAGAGCAGCATTGTATAGTAAGTGTAACACTGAATAGTGTGACTAACCATCGTGTTACAGTTTTGTGGGTTAGTTGTCTGCTTGTAACCCTTCATTTAATCCAAGTGTGATGTCACATTTGCATGGCTTAGAAACATATTATTATTGGATGTCACTGGCTTTACAGATAGCTGCTATATCATTCGATGTTTCACATTTCAGGAAGACAAGAAGAAGAAGAAAAGAGAAAAGGAAAGAGTAAAGCTAGTTGTATTAAATATAAATGAACAGAGCCATGCTATTGAGGTTTCACCTGTTCCTGCCAGTGACTTGGAGGAAATTCAGCCACAAGGCGACCAGCAGCTAAAACAAAAAGGAGCTGTAAGTTAAGCTGTGTCTATTGTCTGTATTGACACAGGGTCTCAAACTCCAGTAGTATGTGGGCAGATGAGATGATTTTGAAATTTAAGGTAGATTGCACTTTATTGTGAGCAGTACATGGGAATAAATGTTGTCAGTAGAATTAAACACACCTTTAATAATCTGTCATATGCTTAGTAACAAAGTGAAGATCTGTTACAGCTATCAAATTTAAACCTCTGTTGCATTGTTACTTATCCTGGCATGTATTATGAGTTACCATCGTGGAAAAGCAGACTTTCTGAGTCGGAGGCCCATGATGAGAAGCATTTTAAATAAAAGGAAAAAGACTGTTGACACAGTGCTAGGACATTTTCTGTAACTGCACTAACATGAGAGGACTGTGTGTTTGAGACCCTCTTATAGATCCTTATTGTGGGATTTACATTTTACTGGGAAGAATATATGTTGAAGTTATTTGAAAATAAGGTGCTGAGGAAGATATTTGTGTCTGAGGTGAAAGAAGTAGCAGGAGACAAGGGAAGACTGCATAATGCATAGCTCCAGGATTCTTACTCTTCGCCAAGTAGTGTTAGGGTGATAAAATCAAAGTGGATGAGATGGGAGGAGCATAGGGCTTGTATGGGAAAGATGAGAAATGTATACAGGGTTTTGGTTGGTAATTCTGAAGGAAAGAGACCACTTGGAAGACCTAGATTTAGATGGGAGGATAATATTAATATTGGAAAGAGGACGAGAAGGCATGGACTGGACTAATCTGGCTCAGGTTTAGGGACAAGTTACAGGCTCTGTGAATGTTGCAGTGAGCCTTAGGGTTCCATAAAATACAGGGAGTTCTTTGAGTAGCCAAGGAACTTTTGGCTTCTCAGAAAAACTCTGCTCTATGGAATTTGTTACTACATTTTACTTCCATGTGTCATGTTGGAATGATTGCCGCTTCATATTAGAGAGGACAGAGTTTGACTGGCCTGACTGAAGTCTGTGATTTCCCTCAGCCCCTCTCCAGTTGTACCTGAAATTGGACCACACCTGCTTCCTTCCATATTTGTCCCGATTCAATATTCACAAATCATCGTATCTTTCACTGCTGTAGTATTAGTTTCTAAGAATTATGTTAAATGGACCAACATTAATAAAAATATACTTATTATAGATTGTAAAGATTTACCATATTTTTCCATCATATACAACAAGTGTGTGGTGTTTACTGTTTACTATCTATGACTTGTTACTAGTGTCAGGAGGAAACTGACATTTTCAGGTGATATCATTAATGTAAAGGTAAAGCTATCCCATTATGTGCCTGGACAGGCCCTTAGAGCCCCAGGGGGTTGAGGCTCCCAGAATTTCTTGACAGTTGGCACAAGAAGATGGTAAAGTTGTCAGCCCTACGCACCAGGCGGCAACTTTACCCCCCTAGGAGATATCTCTGGTACTCATTTCTGTTAGAGGCTGAGTCAGCCCCAGGGCCATAGTGTGGCCAAAGGGTTAAGACAATGAAAAATCCCAATGACACCATCAGGAATTGAATGCACAGCCTTTGGCTTGGTGTGTAGTGCCTCAAACATCTGCTCCACCATGTGTATGGTATCATTAACATAAGTATTAAAAATTACTGTTACGGTACAATGTTCAGAATTTTGGTGTTAAAAGGAGAATCTTTTCCAACCATACATTGCAATAGTTGTTTTTAGTATTGACATTAATTATAATATTGCCTGAAGGTTGAAGATTGCTGCCAAAAGTAATAGCAAGCGATAAATAATAAGTACTGGATAATTACAGAAACATATGGCAGATCATTTATGTGTGACATTTTCGAGCATAATCAGGAATTCCAATGTTTATTTGGAAAGCTTGCATGAGCATTCAGGGAATTTGGTGTTCATTTTCATTCAACACATATTGTAAATATTTTTCAAATTCTTTTGCATTATATTTCAACATTTGGCAGCACTGTCACCTGATATTCCTGTGGAACTGACCTAACTTTCACTGTTATGGTGTACTGAACTCCATGTTCACAGTGCTGATTTTCGTAACTAGGTGGATATGTATTTAAGCTGTGATAAAACAGTTTGTCTGAGAGAAGATTAACGTACAAGTTTGGTTGAGAACAAGCTGCAACTTATGCAGTGCCATTTTAGTACAGCACATATGGAATTTTCATTGTTGTGTTAGCAGACACTGCATGATGTATATGATCCATAGGCAGTGATATTTGCAAGAAAAAATTAAGTACAATAAAGTTTTCAGTAACTCATGAAAGGATTTCAGATATTGGTTATGTGGTCTGTCTATGTAAGTTATTTACATTAGAAAGTGTTTGGATTCTTACATGTTTGTGGGTAATTTTCTCTATTATATTCACATAGTTACAAGTTGTTTTTACCCTCCTCCCACCATTCATTTCATTGCTGTACACAATATTCCAGGCTGTTTGTTATTTGAATAATGTTACTGGAGGAAGGCATGTGATTTGTTGTTTGTAAGCTATGTTAATGTCTGTGCTGTGTGTTTAATTTATGACTGTTTTGTCACACAGCTTCTGGAAACACACCATTAGAGCATTGCTTACCTGCTGTGTGGTTGTCAATTTGTGTACTGTTTATTTTGTAGAAAGAAGATTTGATTGTCAAAGGGGAGGACACAGCAGTTCAGCCTCCAAGTGCCCCTGAGAAGGTACCAACTAAGCAGCCCACTGGTAAGGGCGACAAAAAACTAGACAAGGCCACAGCTACAGCAGTGCCACAAGAACAGACTACACCTCCTCCACCATCCAAGGATCGCAACAAAAAAAAGAGGAGTGAACTTGCAACATTGCAGCAAATGAGTGAGTAAATACTTTTGATCCTTCATTAGGATTGCTGTAATATGTATGTGTGTGTGTGTTGGTGTTGGTGTCTGTGCTAGGGAGCAGCAGTGGGTTCTTTGAAGAACCAATGACTGATCAGGTTTTCTGTACTTTACTTGCTCTTTGCCCTTGCCCCACCTTCGAGTATTAAAAATCATTGCCCCAAACGTTCACAGTGTTCTAACACTGTAAACGTTTGAGGAAGATGTTAGTTATTTGGGAAGTGATGCTTTGTTGGTGGGCAAGTTAATTAATGACATTTTGAAGTATTGTAGTGCTATCATTTTTGCGTCAAGCAGTCCAAGAAAATTCTCACTTTACTTGCACATTATGTAGCCAGAATGCTGTAGAGTGTAACTGTGTGACCGTGTGTGATTTATGGCATGAGAGGTGTTTGAATCTGACAAACCTCTATACAGTAAACATCATGAACTGAGGTCCAAAAATTCCAATAACCTAGGAGTCACCTCCAAATCTTAGCTGCCAGAAGGGTGACGTGAAACGTATGTCCTGAACCAAGCAGTTATTTCAGTTGGTGTTTTTGTGGTGTGAAACTGGTTTCCACCAACAAAACCCCAGTTTGTATGGAAACATAGCGTAACATACTACATACAATGCACATCGCAAGTGTCAACCCTCAACTAGTTAGGTTATAGGTGTCAGGTCTGTGTGTATGTAACATTGCTGCTTCATCATTGTGCACATTCACATAGAATATTTAAAGCTTTTTTATTTCTTATATTTTTTACTTTCTGATCTTCATTACAACACTGTAACGAAGCAGTATTCAGGGAATGTGACTCAGGCTTCTGAGAATGTAATATAGGTGGGTTGATTATCCTGAGTAATGTGGGTGTGAGGCTGTTTGATTAAAGGTGGTACATGAATGTCTAAGAATGGAGGCTGTCATAACTGTGATCGTGAAAAATACTATCTTTTGAAATGTTGTGCTGGTAAAGGTGAAGGTAAAAAAGCTAAAGTTCACCTTATAACAGGCTACCATGGCCCAGATGGGGAGTAGATGTATAGCTGTACTCTTTCTTTAACCTTTGCACTTAGATGGGAGTGGGCATTTAATGCCATGGCTCGGTCACCTTGCCTCCAGGAAAGAGACCAAGTACCCACTATACAGGAGACTGGGTGGCCCCCAGGGCTAATCTGGATGGGTACAGAAAATCTTGCCACCACCATAATTTAGTGTCATATTGTGTGGCCCTTAGCAAGTTGCTATACTGACTGAGCTATCCTAGCCCACAACCTAATCGCTATGTGGAGGTGAATGGTCAACATCATGCACTGGCATCTATTCCCCTGTACAGCTTCAGTAGCAGGATGGGTGGGCCACATGGTGGTCTGAACTTCTCAGATATGAGGGAAATCTGTTGCACCTTCCAGGAATCAAATTCCAGATTGTCTAGCCCTTAGCCAATTCACTATACTGATGGACATAATCAAGGTCATTAGGTTATTTTGCTATGTCTGTACATAGATAACATAATCTCTTTTGTCCTGTTTGTTTCATTATCTTATAATGGTTTATCATTTTATATTCTGCTTTTGAATTATTTGTTGTGCAACAGAAGAACAGTGTCACAGCATCACAGCACTTATGGCTTGGTTAAGTGGACAATGCTGACACTAACACTGTACACTAAAAGGTTTTATAAATCCTTCATGGTTTGTTATACCGTTATTCCTGACTACATACATCGCATAGCCTACCTTAAACATAGTGCAAACATTGATTTTGCTCACACACAGAATGACGTGTACTTCTTGTCAGCACTTGTATGATACAAATATAAGGCTAGCAGTAATATCCAGCATTGTACCTGAATGATTTCCCTGATAATGGCCCAGCACAGGCCAAAACATACCAGAAATAACACTGTAAACAAATAAGTGAAGCTTTAATACAATTATATAGTGTAGAGGCATGCTTTTTATTAATTGTGATAGCAATTTTATGTGTGGTAATTGTGAATAATTTTAAACTCCTACTTTATCTTGGGGGTCAATGAGGTTACACTCTCATTCAAGAGTTTGGCTTTCGTGACTGGGTTGGCCGGCCTGATAGAGGTTGGCTATCATGACAGAGGTGTTTCATCATCTTCCCAATTTCTACCAAGCAAATACTACAGTAGTGCCTCAGAATAAGATGTGACTGCTTCATGACACAACGTTTCCGATCCATGATTTGCCCGTCATTCACTAATCATCATACCACTTGACTGTGGTTGGTTGAGCTACTGACAGCATTGTTAAATAAACCACAAACAAGAGCTGTTTGTATGTGCAGGGAACCTGTTGTTGAACATGCTGACAGTTGTTAAACATGTTCAAAGAATTGGTAAAAAGCTACTTTTACTTTTGTCATGTCTGTATTGAGAGGTTGTTTGTGAAATTTTACAGTGGAGGGAGGGACACTGTGATTTGTTGAGAAAATTCCAGTTTGTTTAATACCAGACAAAAATAAGGTGCTTCACTTGAAGATCTACATACATTTATGACTGCTTTGGTTACTAGCATTACCATGGTTGTCTTTATTACCAAGGTCACCAGTTATCTACAGCTGTGATGGTAATGTAGATGTACCTGAAGTGTTAACACCTGACAGACATTTCCTTTTGTCTTATCAATCTGATTACCATGCCCTTTATCTTTCATGTGAATTTTTAAGGCCAGATACATGAATTATTATCAGCTTGGATTCCCAGAATAAGTAATGCAATTCTGTAACAATATCTGTGTGTAAGATAATTTATGTTCTTAGGGATAAAATCCTCATTCTTAATGTAATCAGTAAGATTATTTCCTTGTAGATACTTGAGAACATACTAGTTGCAAACTTATGAGATATGGTAAATACTGTGGTGATAAAAGGTCGTGTTTTTCCAAATGCTGATTGATATGAATTAGGAAGTTGTGCATAGTGAAGTTAATAATGTTACTACCCTGAAGTTTGAATGGGTGATTGTATGTTTTGTTTCAAGGGCTGCATCTTTATAATACATTTTTATATATTCCGGAAGAAAATCTGAACATATGATTGATGCTGTTATGAAAAGTTGAAACGGTGGTGTTAAAATAGATTATCAATAAAGGTCGACATACCGAACTTGAAGGTTTACAATACACTGTGCTGTATGTCATATTTCAGTCATTGGCCATTGTAACTGTCAGATGGAAGGCTCTGTACAACCACACTGATAGTGAATTGGCAGAAAAAACCATACAAATACCTTACCATGGCCACGTCCTATACATAGTAGGTATGCCCACCAGATCTGGCTGTGGCTAGTGACTCATAAAGATGCAGCCTGTGTGCAAGTCATCCCTCCTCACCCAGTAATGTGTAGAGAAGTTGGCACGATAGTAAGGGGATCCATTTTGGTTCAGAGCCTACCATATTTGGTGAACTGTAAAAGTGCACACATGGTGGTGCTGAGGGTCCAAAATGCTGACCCTGTGATGGCAGCATCCATGTGTCACTGGTGTATTTTAGACATTTGTCATTTGTAGATAAGTGTAATGTTGTGGGAATGCTGCACTTATGCACATATTGGAAGACTGTTCATTTTCAAGCTGTCGGTAAATGTGACACAAGCAGTAAGAGTTGCCTTGTTGCATGCTTGTCAAGGCATGTTGTTGCGTTCCCATGATTGGTTTATACGTAACAAGTAGACAAGTGAAGAGTGTGTGAACAGTAGCACTGCACATATGGAATGGCCAAGTGCATGAGTCGTGGGAACCCATTACTCTGACTGGATGAACATTTGGCTCATGTACTTGAATATGAATATTTGCCAGACAAGCTAATGGTGGGAACAGTATGATAATTGCTGACTTGGCTCCTCGTACAGTGCACTTAATTGTGCATTGTTTAAATATACAGTCTTGGGGCTGCAGCTTTTCTGCACTTCCAAACCAAGAGTCGCATTTTGGCATCCTATAATAATGGAGGGGCATGCGACGACTGAGTGCCAGAAGGCGTGAATCATGTGTATGCAGACTGGATCACTGTATGGCTATTGTGAACATGGTGTTGAACATTTGGATCCCATAAAATGTGAGGAATTTCTTGACTGCTTCGGGGACTATATATTTAGCATTCAGTATTGCAGAAATATGGGGGCGCTCATTTTATATACAACACCTACCGTTCGTTACTTCACCGTGCCTATGGGCGGTCGGCTGACTGTGCTACATTAAGCTATTTGAGAGTTGACAGGATGGGGCAACTGATAGTTGTCAGATAAAATAAAGACTCTGTATGGTTTCGGTAGGAATTGCGTTAAGGAGGACTAAAT
>Ga0123355_10003632_pt1 | contig 22224 bp, 11 predicted proteins | sample TergutEmb28metaG_3_FD_89872 | JGI IMG/M metagenome (GOLD analysis project Ga0123355, IMG submission 89872) | Embiratermes neotenicus P1 segment gut microbial communities from Petit-Saut dam, French Guiana - Emb289 P1 | ecosystem: Host-associated > Arthropoda: Insects > Digestive system > Gut ... | reverse complement strand
TTGGTTTGTATATTGTCATGTGCGTCGGTAAAACAGGTACTACCGTCGAAATATTGTTTGTTTTGGGAAGCCATTAACCTAAAATGTAAAGTTAATAATTATATAAAATGCAATTATAGGTTATTAATTACAATTATTTTTTGTCTTTGCTAACTAAAGTAATTGCTTTAATTATTGCACAGACTTGAGATGTAAGAAAGGAGACAATGCAGAAAGCACTAACGTATAACATTGGTGTATACGATAATTAAAAATGATTTGTAACTGTGTTGCCTACTTGAATAAACCAGCTCAGTTGACACAAGAGTCTTCATTGCAGTAACACAGACTACATTTAGTTAGCAGGTCCCGAAGGTAGTAACCCATCTTTGATCTTCATGGGCTGGTAAGAGTCGTGATTCAATGAGTTTAACCGAGTAAAATGCTTAGTATGTCATATTCAGGAATTTCAGAAAGTTTACATGTAGTTACGATATCGAAACGGAATTTTTGTTTCTTATACAGGCCGAACACAATTTCAGAGGCAGCAGACTTCAAAGAAGGGGGCTGCTTACAACAAAGCACGCAGTACAATTTTGAGGTTTTTTACAACTAACATTAAAATACGTGCGCGGGTTCTTTGTAATGCATACGCACTGTCCACAAAGCCGAGAAATCTGGCCACCTATTTCAGCTTCGTATCCACGTACGTATACAATTTTATCACCTGAGGTATGCGCTGGTAACAGGACTATTGCATAATTGGCGAAATAATATTCAAAAGTGGCCCATACGTAATGTTTTAAATCAATATTGGACCGCGGACCGCAGGGGCCTACACTATCTACACAAACAAGTTTCAGACACCTAACTTCTACTCCATACCTGATATAATAATGAAGCATTTTACCAGGTAGGGAGCATTCGGGTACGAACAGAAAATCCAAACTGTTTAAAGAGAAAGCAGGTGTAGGTTGCCTTTGCAGCAAAACGGAAATATCCTCGGACCACTTTTTAGGGTGGGAAGAAGTTATATAGTGATTACATCAGGGCGGGATACTAATTTACCACTGATATACATCGCAAACTCACCGGCAATCGTACAGCATAATCCCAACAAATTGAAACCCCATAATAAAACCTGAGCAATACGTTCCTTAGAACCCTCGACACATGGTCTAAACTCATTGAATAAAATAGCATTACCAGCTTTGTTTTGTATATCGTCATGTGCGTTGGTAAAACAGGTACTACCGTCGAAATATTGTTTGTTTTGGGAAGCCATTAACCTAAATTGTAAAGTTAATAATCATTTAAAATGCAATTATAGCTTATTAATTACAATAATATTTTACCGCTTTTACTAACAAAAGTAATTACTTTTACTATTGCGCAAGCTTGAGATGCAAGAAAGGAGACAATGCAGAAAGTAGTAGCGTATAACATTGGTGAATGCGATTATTAAAAATGATTAGTATCTATGTTACCTACTTCAGTAAACCAGCTCAGTTGATAAAGGAGTCACCAATGCGTAACACAGACTGTTTAAACCAGCTCAGTTGATACAGTAGTCACGAATGCTGTAGCACAGATTGTTGTGGCTAACAGATATCGAATACTACTGTAGATTTAGTTAGCAGGTATTGAAGTCAGTTTCCGCACATTGGTTGTGTAATACCTGAACACGGCCACTGCAAACCGTTTATATAGCTCTACCTAACGAGGTTTAAAGGATTTACGATTTTATCAGTCTAAATAGTCAATCATGTACCCAGAGGTTGAATTTGAGGAGTGCAGTCATACAAGACGAGACACTTTTAAGAAAATAGAAAGTAGCGTTATCGAGTATAACAACAGAAACACATTTAAGATCTTACATAATTTAAATGAAACAACCCTACATTATTGATAGGTATCAATACAAACAATTATTTGCGTAACCAGTGATGTACTGGCTTGCTTAGCGGAGACTTTACAACGATTTTTGGTATCTATAAACTATCACACACGAACACTAATATTTTTCACTGAGTGGTATAATAAAATGAGCGGAGATATGAGTTTACTACAGGCTAAACGGTTTACGGATCGAATCTTTGTGCGTGTACACAGGTCCTATACAGTAGGTAACAAGTGTAGAATTGAAGGATTGATACAGGTATTATGAGCGTATATATTGGACTGTAGGCTTTCCATGTAGAACAGAGATTTGGGAGAAAGTAGATAGTGTATGTAGAATGAAGTTAAGATGGGGGTAATTAGGGAGTTCATTCGGCAATGCTGTAAGGAAACGTAGGTGGAGAGACGACTGGTCGTATACCTTGAGGTTAATCGGTATAATAAAATGAGTGGAGATATCAGTTTAATACAGGCTATGCTGTTTACGAATCGAATCTTTGGCCGTTTACAAAGGTCCTATACAATAGGTAACAAGTGTAGAGTTGACGAATTGTTACAGGTATTAATTATGAGCGTAAATATTGGACTGTAGGCTTTCCATGTAGAACAGAGATTATGGGTATAGTAGGTTGTGTATGTAGAATGAAGTTATGATAGGGGTAATTAGGAAGTTCATTCAGCAATGATGTAAGAAAACGTAGGTGGTGAGACGGTTGGTCATATACCTTGAGGTTAATGTGGCAGACTGCAAACGAAAACAAGCACGCAGACAAACAAGTTGAGGCACTTTTAAGTAAATAGGCAGTGGAGTTATCGAGTTTCACCGCAGAAACACATTTAAGAACTTACATAGTTTTTGAGACGCGTCTCCAAAACTGTCGTTCTTAACTTTACATAACCTAAGCTAATCTTATGTCCATAAACTAGCCTAACCTAATGTAACCTATCCTAATCTAATGTCTATAACCTAAACTAATGTCCATAACATAACCTAACGTCCGTAAAATAACAAACTGTCGTTCTTAACCTTACATAACCTAAGCTAATCTTATGTCCATAAACTAGCCTAACCTAACGTAATCTAACCTAACCTAACCTTACATAAGCTAACCTAACTAAATGTCTGTAAACTAAACTAATGTCCATAACATAAACTAACGTCCGTAACTTAAGAAAGTATCGGGGCTGTTTCCGCCAGAGAACAGTACTTCCTACTAAGGCTCCTCCCTGCTAGCATAAGGAACTTCAGCAGTCGGGATAGCCCGCTCTCTGTTCAGGAACAGTTTCTTGGCCATTATTATATTTTGATTCGGAAAGTATACCACTTACTTTGAACCAGTTCTAATTAAATATGTTGATCTTTATAGCTGTTGGCGTGCTAGTATAGTTGGCAGTTAGTGTAGCAGTAGCAGGTAGCTGTAGACAGTTGTAATGTAGACAGGTTACGACTCGCAAGAACTGGCACTTAGTGTAGCAGTAGCAGTAGACAATTGTAATATAAACAGGCTACGACTCGCAGGAACTTCTCTTTGCTCTAATGTCACGAAAAAGAATAGTCCATACCCTCTCGAACACCCCCAATTTATACCGAGCCCATAACATGTTGTGACCTGTTTAGAGTGCACATGTTTGCTAATGGATTTTATCTCATGTCTATCTTCAATCAGTAAGTCAAACACCTTTTAGCACCGGACGTCTAATGGAAGGGAAAGGTTTAGTTATTTTTAAGGCCCCCACACAGTTAAATGAGTGTTAGTATCACTTGCGACCTCCAGGCATGTGCACTGCTAGACTTGTTTATATGCCGCCGACACCACCACCGCTACCGCTGCAGATATCAGAAGAGGCTATCATCAATGACCTAAATGTCTAAAGTGAAGCAGATCGTCGTAAAACATTTGAAAAATGGCCTGTAGCCTTCATAGATAAGAATCACCTCCCGCAGCAGGAATTTATTTCACAAAATTAAGTGATGTGTGTTGTGCATTTTGTGGAGTTCAAGTAGGCGACTGGGAAGAAGGTGATGACCCATTCAAGGACCACCAGCGCTGGAGTTCGTCTTGTGGGTTCATTGAAGGCCTCTTTGTGGGGAACATCCCCATTGGTTCTACCGACCGGCCAACCACGGTCTATTATCTTCTGACGTGTGCTCGTTAGGTCACTGTGTAGCCTCTTGGACCGCCACTCCCCCTAGTTGATCTGTGATGTGTCTGTCTTCCATTCCTGTATCCTAATCGCTGCCCGTGGCTTCAGGACGTGGGCCTCTGCATATTATGTCCCCCTCCAGATCCTATTACATGCAAATATGGGGCTCGTCACATTCCCCTATCTATGACGGAGAGGTAGTTCGCACGCTTGCTTCCCTTTTATGCGACTAGTACAGCTTCCACTTTGACCTCTTCATGAAGTCGATGAAGTCTTGTAACGTCATTTCCCGTTGTTGCTGGGTTCGAAATGTGACTAGATCGGCCAATAACTACAACACTGCATGTCGCCGTTTTGTGGGCCACAGTGTGAAATGAGGACGCAGAAGCCAATCGCTGGGTATCCGCTCCGGAATTGCCTGTAGTATCCAGGCTAGACATTTTGTCCGTGTCCATATTTGTTCCCCTTCGCCACACTCAATGAGGCGGCGACTAGGTGTGTTCGTCCTATCACTTTTTCTGCACGCATCTGTGGGCATCATGCATATCCTGAAGAGTCTTACATTAGTAGGAAAGATATCGTGTATTACCTTATACCATGCTGCTTTAGTGGCCTCAGTAACAGGTGCTTCCCAAGGTTTTTCCTTACTGTATGCCAGGCTGTTTGTGGCCATATGTTGGTGATCCGCATCTCCTTGAATTCTGTTGCCGCCCGACGCATGTAGTGCATAGTGTCGAACAATCATGTCTTATAAGTTGATTGTGGTTCTGTACTCCCTTATTGTGTCACATACGCCACATCCACCGCATACCGATCTAGATACTCAAGCGTTGCCGGTATCCGGTCTCTATAAGACGGGTTCTTGGTCTGTGCCGACAGGCCTCATGAACGCAGCCATTCAGCTGTTGGTGTTCCTGAACGTAGTCCTTGCTGACGCAGATGGTATAGAAATAGTGCACAATTCTTGGCAGTTATGTGTATCAGGTCCCATCGTCCTTCACCTTTTCTCCTTTGCAGGGTGGATAAGGGTACGCGAAATATTTCCTCTCTCCACACATACCAACGGATCGTGGTGTTCAGCTGTCTCACGCACTCATCTGGTTGAGGGTATGTTTTCGCGATGTACCATATCTTTGCCATCAAGTAATCATGTACGCATTGTATCCTTTTGTATAGATTCAAATCGTTGTACGCATCCTGATCGTGTGCGTGTATTTGTGCCGTCGTTATTGTCCAGCTCTTGTGGGCAGAGTCTAGCACCTTACTCGTTATGTGGAAGCCCAGAAGTTTTGCCTCACTGTGAATTGGGATGTCTATAATCCGTACTGACGTGTCCCGTTTACCGATACCTAGTGCCCTTGATTTTCCGACGATTACTTTTGCCCCTGATGCCTCTTCGAAACAATTCAGTGCCTCTTGTATTTTCATGTCATGCATCTCGTGGACCGTACGTTGCGCTTGCCGATTTCGGATTTTCAGTAGGTGGTGGAGGAATGCTTCTTCACCCATTATGCGGTCCTGTTCGCCATTGTCTATAAGCATTCCCAAATTATATTCACTGTTGGGTCTTATTATCTTTGCCTTTACTTTTTTCAGTGCGATTGCTTGATTTGTCTGGAATGTCGTGTCTTTTAGTGCACTGTAAATCGCGCTATAGTAGAACTTTTCCAATTCTATACGATCGCGACGGCGGTCGGCTACTTTGTTATATACGCCAGGATAGGTAACAAGGATACCAATATCAATTAACAAACCAAATTAGTAACTTCAATAAAATATATTGTTAATAAGTCAAAGTAAATAAAAGGAAATTATTTTGAAATTACAACCAACTTTACTCTTGTCCCTAACTTTCCTAATCCTGCGTATCGGTTACTAATTAATCACTTGTAAAATGTCTTGGCTGAGAGTTTACAATCTTTACTTACAAAGTACGAAGACTGTACTCAACACCGTTGGTGCTCAGCTCCTATCTGCTTCAGTGGTCACTGCTTCAGGTCTGGATAGGACCTCCTCTATTTCTCTTGCTGATTGTTAGTTGTTCACAATAAAAGTCAGAATGACCCTCCAGCCCTCAGCCAAGGGTATTTAACACTTCGAATTTCCGTGTGGTCTTCGAGTACGGACCATACCCCCTTTTTTGAAGAGAACCTTCCATTGGTGGATCACACCCTTCTTTACCGAAGCATCATTTAATACAAAGTAACCGATTGGCGCTTCATTATTGTCATTACATCCTGGGCAAAGGTCTTGTCCATCCTTATATGGAGTTGTTACAAAATCATGTGGGGAATCACAAGACTTTTCGCAGGAAATATGACGCCCTGAACTGCGGTGAGAGAGATTGCAATTCTTCCTTGAGGTTTACCAACTCTACTGCATTTCTTGCGTTAATGAAACAAACATCCTCACCCTTTAGCTCCACGTGCATGAATGTAGCATGAAACTTAGACAAAGAAACATAATACATATAAGTGAATAGTTACATGACCCAATAAACAATAACGTGGGTAGTAGAGGAATAATATAAGTATGCAATAATATGACGCTAAGTAATAAGGCGTTCATAACACCTTCACGCCTTAATAGTTGGCATATCATTCTCTTCACGCATCGGCACCACCACATTACTCTGGTTGGATAGTATTTCATGTGTCCGCCGTTTTTCCCAATTCTCCTTCATTGTTTGTAGTTAGGATGTGTCACTCAGGAACGATATATTCATTCGCCAATACCCTTTCCCACGAAGAGAGCATGGTAGATCCATGGTTAAGCGCAGGATTACTGCAAAATGGTCCGTGAAGGCATCTGCCACCGTCTCCGCACCTTGTTGCCTCCTCTTTAGGTCATGAGTAACGTAAATTCTGTCAATCCTGGAAGCACCTGTAGCAGTGTAATGTGTGTATGCAGTTCGTGTCGAGGTCGGCTCCCATACGTCTATGAACTTCAGATCCTGTATGAATCTCGCAAGCGCTCTGCTGAAGTTCCGCTGTCATGTACAGTCGTCGTTTCTCATAACACAATTGAAGTCACCAGCGAATATCATCGCCGTGCTGGAAGGAGGTACCAGGTGTACGACTTCGGTGTTATAGGTTTTCCTTTCGTGCCTCTTCTCTGCTCCGGAAGGGGCATAAATATTTACTATCAACATGCCGCGAAATGATGCAGTCATCCCTCGTCCCGATAGGAGGCGCTGGATGTCTGAAAGGGCTATACCATCCTTGGCCAGAATTGCGGTCCCACGCCTGTCCGTACCTATATTCATATGGACATTATATCTACGAATTGTGTTTAACGATGTGTGCGAGTCTTCCTGCAGTAAGGCAGTATATGTCTTATCGCCATACAAAATCCTCGAGCTTTTGTAGTCGCGTGTTGGATGATATCGAATTAATGTTCAGTGTTGCTATCTTAAAGGTTTGGAATATAGTTGGGATATTAAGAGGGCACAAGAGCTGCATAGCTTGTTGACTCTGTGCGGTTTTGTAGCGCGTTTTAGTGCGCGTTGTTTCTCGATAAAGGCGTATCCCTGTCCATCTTCAATTTTTTGTTGCGCTTTTGGCTTAATTGGAGGGGGGCCATTTGTGTTTCCCCATCACTGGGGTTTTCTTTCGCGTGCTCTCTTCCTAGTGGGGTTGCCCTACTCCCCGTGTCCTCAATATGTATATCTCGTGTAGGTACATCCATGCATGTCGTTGTGTTATTGGTCTCCAAAATCTCAATGGCAAATGGTATGTCCTTCACGTCCTCTCCTTCAGATGCGTGTCCGATGCTCATTTGTGGTTTGGGGTTTTCCCTGTCCATTGTTTGTGTGTCCATTTTGGTTTCCACATCGGCAGTGTTCACCGGAACGGGAGGGTCCTCTTGCCTGGGTTTTACTACGTTCAGTACCTCTATCATGCCTACTTCATGTTGTCTCTGTTGAGATGGGACTGTATCGCACGTTGTAGCAGTTTGTAGACGCAACGACAGTTTTGTTACAGTATTGGCCCAGGTAGGTTTTATGTGTCGTCTCATTGTGTTCCGGCTTGCCTACGGCGGGGGCAGTCTTGGTTTAGGTGGCCTTGCCCATTACAACCGTAGCACGTGGGCGGCTGACCCTTGTACGATATAAGTGCTCTCGTACCGGTTAGTATCATATGTAATGGAAGGTGTCTTTTAAGGTTCGTTACACCAATGCGTACCCCGTTATAAACCTGGTAACGATACCGCTTGGACCATGTTTCTTCATACACTTCTTTCACTTCTCCATATGGAGACAGTGCCGTACGTATTTTTTCTCTTTTACCTCAGGGGCCAAGCCAGCCAGTCTAATGCGCTGGACTCCATGCCAGCGAAGTTTGTATTAATCAAGGACAACTCGCCATTGTCATGGGGGAATTCCACACATCCCTTGGTTGCCTGAAGTACGAAGTATGGCCGGTCACTGGTATGGAATTTGATGCAAACACGGCTTCGGGGCCCGTCAATTTATATCATTCTGATGCCCAATTCCGGTAGTCTTAGGCTCTCGTAAATCCAGTCGTGGATTTGATATGCCGTGATGCGCTGATTAGAGGGGTCGATTGCACATACGATTGTGTTTTGTCTTTCTTCCATTGCGTCTCAGACTCGAACAAATAGACTCTCACAACACACTTCACAACACCTGCTATTGATTTGTACGGTATACAGCTGCGGAGCATACACACCCGCACTGTCGCACAACTCAAGGCAGGCTGATTCGTGGAGCATATCTGTGATCTAGTCTTGAACTAATGATCACCGGTAACAGTATTTTTAACATAGTTACGTGCAGTCCAATAAAATATGAGTGCTTTCAAATTTATTTACTCTATACAAAACTGTGGGAAGTGACAGTTAATGCGTTTTCACCTTGGCAGGTGGTGCAGTGGATATGCCGCGCGGGAGCAGTGGATGGTGTTTGGTTTTCGGAGTGATGAATTGTACAGTCGTTGAAGTGAAACAATAGGATTTATTGTTGCTGATTCCCTGGAAGTGTTTACAGATCTAGCCTGTTTGACTTCAGGTCTGAGAGTGCCTCATCAGGTTTGGGGAACAAGTAATTAAACTGAATATAAGACACACGCTGAACTGGCTTACAAAGGTTCCAATTAAAAATAATGTTGTTTCGAAAACATAACTGTTCTTTCTACCCTCCGGGTAAGGAGGTTAGACTACCCTTCCGGGTCGAAGGCCGGATTGCCGTAATAAAGTTGATATGGGCCTGTCCCATTACTGCCTGACCTAAGGGTGATACGCAGTTATCGTCTGGTTTCAGGTCTGTCATAGTAATATGCAACAAGATGGCAGTATTCTTGCAGTGAAATTACCAAAGTATTACCTACATGTGGCAGTACCTATGTGAAACAGTACACATAAGATGATTCCTGTACATAAACCTATGTAACACCTGTCTATAACAAACATTACTTAACATCTATTACATCTTTATATAACAAACATTACGTAACACCTGTATATAACACAACAACCCGAGCGGATCTCTAATCGTTCGTATGTTACACAATACAGACTCACGCACAGCAACGCAGACACATCTGTACATCACTGGAACTACCGCAGATAATTATGGTGTTTCAGTGAGAGTCCATTGGCGTGCTGACTCGAACAGACAGAGGACCAATTGCAGAAAGAGCGCAAACGTGTATTAAGGGAGATAAATTGAACTGCATGTAATATGCATGTGTTACATAAAAAGACAACATTAGGAACACAAAGAATATGAGGAGACATGCCGGTAGCTACAGACATACGGTGTTGTGTGCTTTGTGTGTGTTACAGCGAAAAGTAGTATACACAAGGAGATACTGTACGGAAATAAAGAACAGAAGAAACAGCAGTTGTATAGCGGTAATGCTTTGAAAGCCTTTGAAAGAGTGGAAGGTATTAATAAACAAATGGAATTTGACAATGAATTAGAGGATGAACCATAGGGTAGGTGATATGTGTAAAGCGAATTAGAAATCAAAGAACATTAAGCGAAGGTCTTTTATGAATGTTTGACACTCACCTGGGTTACAAACCTCCTACCGATGACTGGCGACAAATCACCCAGTAGAACTTCCTGCGTATTTCCCACCAAGGTCAGTGCACTGTTTCCATCTCTCTGGTAACTTGCGGATAGCGGCAACTTACCACTCTTTGGAGATACTGCGCATTGAGTCGCGCCACGTCATCAGCGGTTTGGAATATTCTCCCGATGAGTGGTTCTTTCATTTCGTTGAACAGAGCGTAGTCCGATGGTGCCAAATCTGGAGAATATGGTCGATGTGGTTCGACGGTATGTGCAAGTGGTGCCAGTGTCTGTGTTGTTGGTTTACTGCTGTGCGGTGTCGCATTGTCATGGAGCAACTGATCCTGGCGTCCCCATTGTCCTAGGCGCCGTAGCCACTCGATTAACAGGATGCCCTCCCTGTCCCCTCTATTTAGTAATGTGCTTCATTGAAGTAATTTGGTGACTTAAAATATCGATGCTCTTGCAGGCAACATTGCCCACAGTAACACATCTGACTGTAGGGCTGAACTCACCGCGATGCAGAACATCACTGATTAATATCTGATTAATCTAGTAGGTACACGTAAATTGACTGTGTCGAGCATGGAAGAGCAGCTGATTTTATTAGTAAAACATTTATAAGAAACAGGGCATCGAGGCTCCGCCACCTGGACCGAAGTGTTGGCGTGTTCAGCCTGGCAAACATTTCATTGTACTTATTAATGCAGGTGTTAATGTATAAATCTGTTATGGCATGATGCTGTAAATTGTCTTTAAACTCTTTCTTTTGTAGACGAATCAGTCAATGTAAATAGACTTCCAGACTGCAGAGGCTAATTAAAGTTTAGACAGCACAAGGGAACAATACAGAATAAGGACTCAGTGGTAGAAATGGGGGACGTCATGTAACGAATGGGCGCTAACTGCCCAACTCTTTGGGCTACACGATTATGGAAACGGGATTCAGTGTCTAAAAGTACCCACACAGCTGCAGAGCATTTTTTTTTAATTGACGTCTATTGGTCCAGAGTTAGCATGAATGGTCCAACGTAAGCTGCTTGACTACGGGTACAGTTCTGCTGTATGCTCCTCGGCTGGCAGGAATCCTTCTCAAGAAATATACGGAGGATATGAAGCTATTATAAATTTATGCTATCACACAGCTCGCGTTTATTTCTGAATCGATTTACAGATACTTTTGGCACGATCCGAATAAAGCAACTATAAACGTGGAAAACTTGAGGTCGCCCAAGATTTGTGTTGTTAGGATGCGAACTGTACCACTCCGCCAATTGTTTCCTTCTCCTCTCGATTTTCTATCGTTCTGTTGAAATGAAATATATCTTGACGCAGAAATTTTATTCGCCATAAATATGTTCTTTGTTGGCTTACCTTTTTCTGAAGAATTCGTTTACATACACTAAAATTGTGACATTTCTGTCAGAATACCTCCATCCCTGTCTCATCGAGGGATACAGCCAGCAGCAGTCTGTTGGCCTTGTTCTGAGTGCAAAAAGCGATGCAACTTGTGCAGTTTATTCAGCTTATTCTGTACATTTGATCTTTTCACCCACTGACAATGCATAAGGAGACTGTGCAATTGCATAATAAGCGAGTTGGATTCTTAGATTGAGATACTGCTTTACAGCTTCAATCAAGGCTCCACTTGTTCCTTTTACCCTTGCAGAAACGCGTGCTTCAAATCTCGAACTGATCAGCCTCAGTTGCATCAGTGGCTTGAAGGCTGAATTTGTTCGATGCAGGGCTCATGGTTCATCCTTTTTATAAAATATTGTGGCAAAATATCTTTCACCTGGATCAAGAGGTGTTAGGTAAGCCCTTGCATTGTTCACGGATTCCATGTCATCACGCAAAGCTCTGATTCTGAGCAACCCCGGTTATTTTCCGAAAATATAACTGTCAATCATGAGAATGTGTCCTATCTTCACACCTTGTCAGAACATCACAACGTCACTGAAAATAGCAACTAACCATCTTGTTTGTATTCCCTGCAGCCGACACACAGATCCGTAATAGGAGCTATCTCATGTTAAAGGGCGCAGAGAGGAGTGTACAAGAGGATGCTAATGTTTCTTTTAGAGGGCACTGCCCCTCTGTTCAGCAGCACCTGTCATCCCATGCGCACAGCACCTTTAAATGCCACTTAATAAGTTCTTTGGACAACCTGATGATTGCCTACATACAGGGCCGAAACATGTAATTGTATCTTATATATTGCTACGAATTGTAATATTGTTGTGTTCATGACTGTATGTATATATAGGTATATACGCATATTATTATTGTGTTATTGACCTAACAACACAACGAGGATGACACACCTTAAGAACATATACGTAAATTCAGCCTTCGTGATTAACAAGACTTACATTCTTTCCCGTTATCAGTAAGATTTTACGGACTCCTAAAATGTCTCGGTGTCGATGATGTTGGTACGGTTCTCTGTTGTGGCCCACAAACATGTTGAGAAACCGCTTTACTCTATGATCGTTTAATAGTTCCCTAACTTCTCCCTCTGTATCTCATATGCATTCCCTGCTTGCCTGAAGGCTGTTGCCATCTGATCAACATATTGGACACAGAATGTTCGTCAACATACTGTTCCCCCCGCAAGATCAAATGGGGAAGTTGCTTTCATCTGAATTGGGTAAAATGCTGAAGAGCCGCTGCCAGGAATACTGATCTTAAGTTAGGCTTTTAATCTCATCCGATAGCCGTTGTGTGTGAACTGTTAGCAGATGTAAGACTGTTATGTTGAAACAGTACGAACTCTTGGTCCGAAGCGTGTTGAGGCCTCAGTCGACATTGTAATCAGTTTTATTGTGTAATCTCAGGATGTGTATTAATTTTGTTTGATTCACCTTGCTGTACTATTGTACTTTGACATTCATAGGACCGTGCATCATGATATATTCTTATAATAAAATCCAACGAAATGCATAATTTCTCAAATTTATTTAGGCAAAGAACTCTACATACTCTCACTTGTTAATTAATTCTAAACTAAAATTATGATTTTACTCTAAAATGCCAATTTTAACCAAATTACCGGAATCTTGTGCTTATTTATATTTATGTTTATGTTTAACTTGTTAAAACATCTGGTGATGAATATTTGCGCAAAAATAATACAAATTATATTTTTGTTGCTTCTATAATGCCGCTGGGACTATAGGCGTAGCTACTTTATTTTTACATCGTACGTTTGTATATAAGGATTTAGTACCGTCTGGGTATAAACGTTCGTTACTTCGCCCTGCTCGCTTGTAACCTCGTACACAGGAGGGTTTATCTCACTCGTGACTTTCCAACGCCCTTTATGTGGTCTGACAAATTTCTTCGTAATGCTACGTCTGATCTTGCTTGATTCCTGGAGATAACCACATCGCCTTCTTGTGGATTCCAATCCTCCAATTTCTGTTACGTGTAGCAGCTTTTTCCTTCATCTTCACGTATGCCTTCAACAACCATCCCTGCATGCTCCCAACCGATGGTTTTAGGTCAGTCTCTTTCTTAAGAAACCTTTCAAAAATCAGCTCCACGGGGCTTTAACCGATTGAATCCGACAACGTTCCATTTGGCCAGCTTTCAGTGTGAGTTGATAATTCTAGCTATTTCTTTGTGCCTGTGACAGCAGTTACGGCAGAACTTGCCGATTCCCTTCATACGTCTTTCGGGTTGGACTGCGGACTGTGTGGTTGAACTGCGGACTGTGTGGTTGCACACACATTGTCTGTACTTATTTCTGCGAGTTTATTTTTCCACATTTTGAATATTGCAATCTTGATTTAATCTATATATCATTACGTAAACTGGCTAATAGTCAAACAACCAGTTTATCATCTCATCTTGTTGAAGCTCAGTTCGAGACATGAACTACGGAACCTGACCGGTGACCGTCGCTCGATGTAGAACTTGCCAGGGAAAACGCGGCTTCGCTAGGTGTTCACGTATAGTGCCTTTTGTTTTCGTTTGATTTTAAGCAAACGTCATTTTGGTCGACAGATTTTACAACTTCCCAATATGAAATCTGAAGAAAGTTCGTCTAGCGGGCGCCGATTTTATCCTGGCAGAAGGACAGGCACACAGACGCCACGAAGCTGGTATTCGCCTTTGCCACTTTCGTTGCGAAAGGGCCTGAAAGAACCGAAGATATTCGTTCTTAATGTTATCCCTTCATCGGTTTCAGTTCGCTGAGACGCGAAAGGTGGAATGCTTGTAATAGACATTCAGCGTGTTCTCTGTGCAGTACGAAGCAAGTTTCTAAAGTTTCTAAAGCCTTGCCATGACTCGGGCTGTTAGACGCCGGCGTCTGTTGTAGGTAGTTCGGTATTAAGCATGGATTAGCCCCTGTGGGTTTTGTGGTGGACGAAGTGGCACTGGGACTGGTTTTTCTCCCCATTTTTTCAGTTTTATTCCGACAGTGACTGTTACTCGTCATGTTTACATCTAGATGAAGGGTGAGGGGGTAAGCGGCGGACGAGGCCTGGGGATGTTCCAAACAAAGTGAGGCTCTTTCGGATGTCAGTGGGCATCCAGAAGGAAAAGTACCGACATTATGTTTTCCCCGTGAAACTTGTCAAGATTATATAGAGAAATTAGGTTTCTACCTCTCAGAAAACCTCCTCCGTCTCCATGGCAAAAGACCGATGAGTTAATGCTGTTTAGGGAAGTAAATTATTATCGCTGTAGGAGTGGTACGAAACGCTGCTAAAAAAGAAGCAGCTGTAAATTTTAAGGCAGGTGCTAAGTACAGGCACCATTGGACTTCAAACCATTAATGGGTATAAGAATGAAATATTCAAACGTTAACTTGTTCCATATCTCAGGGTCCCGCGTGGTACCTACTGTAGGTCAATTGAATAAGAATAGAACTGGAAACTTGAACCTTAAGACGAAGAAACGTTTAGGTTTGTGCGTAATGAGGTGTCCTTGAGGGGGATTGAATCCAGAGTCTGTAAAATAATGTGATCTGTGTTTGTAAAATTCTGCCGCCTGTTTCTGCAGTTCAGTTCTGTGTGATTCTGACTGAACGCCATTCTGATTTCGAACCTCTAAATGAAGGACAGCTTCATTCATATGTAAAATACTGTTGTTACACAGTATTGTATATTTCAGCATAGAAATTACTGTCTATTGAAAGTTTCTGGGGTTGGAAGACACACAACACAGCACTTCGGTGCGTGCAACACAACTGGCTCGTAATGAAGTGGTTTAATTCAATTCATATTCCACTGCATTGCAACTCCGATATTCTGAACAGACAGCATGTAACTAAAATGTGTAGCCTGTTGGGTTGTGACGTAACCTTTCGGTAACCGGCACCTTCTTAGCTTGCCGTGTACAAAATGGTGGCTGCCTCATCTCTGTGTGTGTAGTTTCTGGTTTGTCGGTGATAAGTGATTTGTCATTTGAGTTAACTTTATGAAATCTTTGACTAAGGTATGTGATAAGCGTGAGTGTAGTTTCTGTTGTAAACATTGTTTATAAACATTGTACAATCTCGAATGTCTTGATGCCGAACATTCGACGGTTTCAGAGGCACGAAATGTCCTAGGATGAACCCCCGCCCCCACATTGCTGCAATTTGATCCATTATTGTGTTTTGATTAGGCATGTATACGGTTTGGGGCTTGCACTGATGTGGTACACGTTATGGAAATATTTTGAATAACATTTACGGTCCTTCCTATCTCGACTGTTTTTACTGTCTTTAAACTGAGAAAATTTGCCTCTCATCTTAAGTCTCATAACGTCTGTGAAACAGGGTCTCATTTTTTGAAAAATATGACCTTGCAGTCTCACTGAACAATGCTTATTACTATGAAGAATCCAAACAGAACATGTAATTTCACATTCTTTGACAGGTTTCCGTGACTCCACGGGGGAACAGGAAGGCAAGAGTTCACGTCTCATGTTTTTGTACTAATCTGCATGTAGTTGGTGGCTAGATTGATGATTGTGCGTTGCTTTTGTCGGAAAATGACAGCAGTCTACAAGAAGTGTAACATTTACAGCGCCATTTATACGCAGGTCCACCGTTACCACAAACGTTCTGTCCCGTTAGTGATCGTTCATGCATTGTCCAATGAAATCTTGATTCACCAGATTGTAGTTCTTCAGTGATCCAAAACCGCAACTTCAGAAAACTTGCCACGCATTTGTGCACATCTGCAGGGCTGCTCCTGTCTGTCCTCATTCCTCTTCTCCTTCTACTCTTTCATTTCTCTTATTCAACTAGCTGCGTAAATTATATTGTTGCCTCGTCTCTGTGTAATTACCGTAATGGCGGAGGTAGGATCTCCGGTTTTGTCTGCAGTCTCGTTCTTCTGTCTTCTTTCCCCCACCTATACCTTGTTCATGTGTCTGTTTCACCTTCGTGTCTCTGCAGCCCGATGAACGCGGTTTTCTTTGAGTTTCCTTTCCTCCACACCTCGGCTATTGTCCTGTGAACTCCGCGATTAGTGACAATAAACGGGTTTGGTCATGCCGCAAACACTGCGAGCACCCGCGGTTGGCATAATCCCAGTTCTCATGCGACTGTGCGTGAGCGTTTCTACGTCTCTCGTGCCACAGCTGCAGTTATGGCTATTTGGCTGCTTCGCGTACAACTGTCGTGCTGTATTGAATATGTAATTCATTCATTTGAAATAGTGGAACCTGGTTTGTTGTATGCGGCTGTGTGTTACCAAAATGTAATAATTGCTTGCCGCAACTACTGTGTCCATTTCAATCGCTCTTCTGTCGCACTGTTTCATTTGTATATAACTGAAGTGTTCGTAGGCTGACATAAGTGATTTCACTTCTGGAGACGTTTGAGTTTTTTGTAAGTCGCGGGTTTTAAGAAGTCTGCATAAAAGTCCCTCTTTTGTGTGCAGAGTGCCGTGCGTCCGGGCCTTCCGGCGATTCGCTGGTCTGGGACCTGAAAAGGGGCGAAATTATGATCTGTAAAGAGCTGGGCACCGACGGGTAACCGCCGAGGAGTGGATGGTTGAGGGGGTACCCTAGAATTACTGCCAACCTAGCGGCGTGAGGGTAATGACCAGGGATTACCCGGAAGCTGCAATGAGTGGCGGGAGGGGAAGTTGGGCATTCTTGTAGTGGAGCAGAGCGTCAGATGGCGCAAACTGAGGCTGCAGCAGCGGGGGGAGGGGGCGTCCGCGTGGAGGGGGGCGTGATCACAACGAATTTTGTGAATTTGTCCACATTCTGTTCAACTTACCTATCTTTACTTCACTTGATATCCTGCTGCTGATCCAAACCTCGCACAAAGTGTCAGGGATTATCATCAATGCTAATAGACTCAACCCTGTAAAATCATTAAAATTTATGCGTTGGTACTGTCATCGTTTGGCGTCGCCTTGCTCCAGTCTCTTTCCCATTCATAATCTTCTCACTACGACGAAATGGCTATCTCGCTTGATAATTCAGTTTATGGTTTCATATCTCTTCTTGCTATCTTCGCCGTGGGTTTGGTTTGCCGGCTTTTCCAGCGCAAGGCGGTTCTGATTTGCTGTGTTAGTTTTCTTGCTCAATACATTTATTACAGCGGGACTTCAGACAGTTACGTTTTCCGCCTTGTCGGCAGGCTTTATTGCCCTTTTTTTTCAGTCCCATCTTGTGTGGAGAGATGGTTATGATATTCGCCGAACTTGCCGTAGATCGTATTGCTCTCCATATGTGGGAGAATGCTGGTTCGAAATTTGACGAGGTCACCGACTAAACCGATGTTTTTCTAGTTTTTTAAGTCTTTCCTGAAATATTCCGGAGATTAACTGAGTAGCCCTTAATAGTTCGTCAGTTATCCTACCATTCGACAACATGTAGTCTGAGGTATTTACATGGTCCTTAAACCACAAACAGACGAGGAACTGCATAATATGTATTCTTCACATGTGTTTCAGTTTGTCAGTTTTGGCTTCAAATGCACACTCAGATTCGTTATATGTATTAAGTATTATATTAGAAGTTATGTGATACGGGAAACTGGATGTGGATTTTATAACAAAGTAAACCAACAGTATGTGCTGTGTTCCATTTATTTGCTATCGACTCAACATGTTTCGGCCCAAGTGGCCACCATCAAGGAACGCAACGAAAATGCTAGCAGCTTTCAAGACCATTCATTACATGTAAAAATTATAAAAGTAAATCCAGTGTTAAAGGTACGACTAGCATGTAGAATACAACAAAGCAAACATTAACAATGAAAGTATTACTCAGTTTCATAACTTAATTGTCCATTATCACTTCATGACGTCACCAATAGTCAATGGGAGGTAAGGAAAATATGTCCACCAGTACTAAGCGCACTGTTAGTAACTAGCGCTAGGGTTAGTGACTACAAAATTGAAAGCAGATGCGGAATTCAGTGAAGATTGCGTTTAGTCACTCAGGGTTGAGGGTGATTTTCTGCTGCCAGAATACCCAGTACTTCATTTTACCCCCCACGCAGCTCTGCCCCATGTTACCCTATATCATCGCCCCTAGTTTTGTTTAGCACAAATCCCTGATAACCCCCTGTCTATCTTTCTAATGTATTCAATTTGTTTTAAATATTTTCCATAATCCATGCATTAATCAGACTTGTAAATTGTATAAACAACCGACAAATGCACTTTAATATTATGATGTATTGTTATTTATCGTGTCTTCAACAACGTGATTCGGCCAGTAATCCGGCCATCTTCAGGGTGAATTTAAAAGAATACAATTTAACCGAAATTACGTTTTGTTTAGTATCATAGAGCGATTGTGACACATTTAACTGCAATTTTATTCGTGTATCATCACCCCGAAGATGGCCGGATGACATGCCGAAACACGTCGGTTAACATATAAATAAAATTACATCATAAAATTAAAGTGCATTTGTTGTTTGTTTATGCATTTTACATATCCAAATGTAGTTCACTTGTGCTGGTGACTTGCAGGATTTTATATCATAGCGTCTGCCATTCCACAGCATCTCTCTCATACGCCATGGTGATCAAAGTGACCGCACACTTCTGAAACAGACCAAGTATTCTACGAGGCCATAGCTCATCGGCCCCTATAAAACAGCTGGACTGCAGCAAAGCAGCCGCGTTATTACATTGGCTGCACCGGTCGAGCTATCCATTTTCTCAGAGTCTGGTCGTGACGTGAGGCAGGCTCTTTACTATCCTTATCGACCTGGGGGCGATGAGTTACAATGCAGTTAACACACTTTACGTTGTCAGGATTTAGTGGAAATGCCTCTTGTACGTAACAAAGATCCTTCTTCGAAAGGCACTCTCCAGAGTGTCGCGTTGAGCTAGTTTTTGGGACAATCGCTTGCGATTTTAGCCCTTTAGAGGGCGGTGTTTGCGACGATCGCCGTCCGCATTAGTAAGAATGTAAACTGACGCGTACCCACAGCGTGTAGTCCTTTGCACTTTATTTAGATGGGAGACATGTACAGTAGATGTACAGTAGATGTACAGTAGAACTCCACTTCTTCGGCTTCACTTGGACGACGAGCCATCCGGATATGCAGAAATCTGGAAAATTGGATTTATCTTTGAAAATATGCTACATTGGCAGTTTGAAGTGGCAGACGTTTCTACAGACGGCTGTTTTAGGCTGCGTATTTATTTACGTTCAAATAAAACATTAATACATAATTCCTTACAGTTTTTGACAAATGGGGAAAACTGTAAGCCATAAAAAGATGCAGTACAATTACAGTACGAAAATGTTTACCCGAAGGGCCAAGCCGATCTGGATAATTGGCGATATTGGCGATCTGGATAATCAGCGCCCGGATAAGTGGAGTTTTACTGTTGTTTGTTGCTCTTGGCGAGTGGATGCATCCCTCGCGGACGGTGGTTACCGGTGACTAACAAGTGACAGCTATAAGCTCGGTGAGGGTTAGCTAACACAATGACACAACATAACAAGTCAATTGCGAAATAATTTTTTGTGGGAAGGAACATAAGGCGCCACTTTACTACTTAGGTTCGTCGTGTGCGGCGTGCCTTTGCCGTGTCCAAATTATTTAATCGACGGCATTTGTTCACGAACTGATAACTTCGTAATTTAATAGTGTTACTCCCATTAGCACGCGCGTTCGTTTAACGCCTGAGGATCGTAAATTTGTGAGGCACTTTGACCGCAGAACTTACTAACAACAAACTGAACGTGCGTTTGCCAACGAAATTATCTGTCTAGTCCGTAATCACGCGCATGCGCACTTACGCCCCTTTGAAGCTCCGTGAACTTAAGGAACCATGCAGGACGCTGGACGGGGTTGTTTGCTGTCGCATGCTTCCCGCAGTGCAGCACGCAACTTCACGATTTTGATGAATAGCATGGCGTTGTGTTGTGTAGGGAACTGCTGGCTAACAAGAACGCCGTCAAATACAGTTGTATTTATTGTAAAACAATGTTGTATTTACAACACGCTGTTAATACCTTCGTTATAATATTATTGTGTATTCTTGCGGAGGCGGAGTAGCGTGGTCGGCCTAATGACTGGGCTAGGCGGCTGGACGGTTTGGGGTTCGAATCTTGATACGGGCAAGATATTTTTCAGTTTTCTAAAACGTCTGGGGCCCACCCAGCCCCTATTGAGAGGGCTGCTTCGCTGGAGGAAAGCAGACGGGGCATGATGTTAAGCACTCATGTCCATTGTTGTATTCCCCTTGGCTCTGGAGCTTTGGGTTCGAATCCTTCGTAAGGCGATGGTTGGAAGGTCTAGAGAGAACTGTGCTAAACACAATATTTATTAACAAGTGAATGAATAGAAAGTCGAACACTGGACTAAAGAACTCCGGCTGCCTAAGCTAGGACAGCACCTGTTTGTAATGGTCGGGGGTTCTGCACGAACTGGCCCTTATACAGGTGTACAGTGACGGCGGTCCGTGTGTTAGTTTGCTGTCACATGCGTATATACATATACATATAGATGAGTAAACACACGCAGACCGCAGAATATTCCACTCACCGCTGGACAAACAGCCAGTTAGTCACTCTCGGTATTCTGTCCATATCGTGTGACTTATAGGTTTGTGTTCTTAGCCATGTTCGCCATGGTTCAAACTAGCTTCAGTAACGATACCAAAATAGCTGTAGGATGCATACCAAGTTACAACATGTGCAGGCACTATCGTGTTTACAAAGTATAACTTGTTCCGGCATGCACCATTGCTTTTATCTTAGTTAATTACATTTTATTATTTCTCTAATGAACATATCTAAAAAAAATATAGATACATACAGTAATGCGTTTGCTTTTATATAACACCGCCTAGCGCCGATGTTAAAATTGTGTGGAGATATAACTCTTCCCTTTTTTAACGCTGTTTATACCGTGCAGTGTGATACAACTGTCACAGCTAAAACCAACTAACTGCACTGTTGTTATAGTTTAATTTCACAAAAGCCCTCGGTCCATCATCAGGCACTCAGTTGTATAATACAAGCATTAACGTATAATGTTATGTTGAAGTATATATGACAGTAGGGTGAATCATCGGTGGGTATTATACGAGACTTATTCAGAAAGTAAGTGCCATTTCGCTGTTAAAAAAATCTAGTAAGGTTTCATATAAAATTTTATTGTTATCAGAATCTATATTCTTCAAACTATTTTTCCACATATTCGCCGCCATTATTGAGGCACTTATCGTAGCGGGGCACAAGTTTTTGTGTACCCTCCTCATAGAATGCGGCCGCCTGCGATCCACATGACTACTGACAGTGTCATAGAGTAGAGTCCTTGAAATGTGAGGGAAGTGCAGGGATAGATCAAATTGTGAAACGTCTGTCTTCACGCACTCTTTCGTTGACCTTACGCACCAAATCATCATTCACCAAAGATGGAAGCCCACTTCGCGCCTCATCGTGCACGTTCTCTCGTACTTCATTGAACATCCGAACCCATTTCCTAACCATGCCATTACTCATCGCATTGTCACATACCCTTGACATATCTGGTGATGAATCTCACTTGGTAGCACATTCCTGTCGTTCAAAAAACGAATTACAAACCGTATTTCACAGTCGGCTGCCCCTTCAATTGTCTTAAACATGTTTAACGCACAGGAACAAACATAAACATAACACGAATTTCACGAAATGGCATCTGTGGCTTCTCAGTTGATAGAGGAAGTCACTGCACATGCGCAAAGTGACAGTCT
>Ga0123355_10003631_pt1 | contig 22224 bp, 23 predicted proteins | sample TergutEmb28metaG_3_FD_89872 | JGI IMG/M metagenome (GOLD analysis project Ga0123355, IMG submission 89872) | Embiratermes neotenicus P1 segment gut microbial communities from Petit-Saut dam, French Guiana - Emb289 P1 | ecosystem: Host-associated > Arthropoda: Insects > Digestive system > Gut ... | reverse complement strand
TTTGTATTGCTCTGCGGGTTGCCTCTGTCGTTTTGGCGCATCCGTGTAATATTTGTCCCATAGTTTTTTGTTCTCCTTTGGCAATTCATTTGCACCATTATAACATGGGACTAAACACCTATTAAGCAACAATGCAAATGCTTTTTCTATGCATTCCGCGATTGTGATTGTGTCTGTTCTGTTTTCTTGCATTGTATCATCTCCCGATTAAAGCTCAAAGTGCAGTTGATATGCCGACTCGCGGTACAGCACTGCGCATCTCCCCTTTTTTATTCAGTTTCCCGGTGAACAAAAAGGCATAACATTTAAAAAACCGAGCTTTTCGGCTCGGTTTTAAATATTAACTTCGTCTCACGTTGAGACGAAGTTAATATCTTCGCCCTCGTGAGCGGTACGGCTTCTTTGTTTTGACGTCAACATTGATTTCATAAATTTTTCGTGTTGTTCATCGCGTTTTTCAAGCCCTGCCATGAACCGGCGGCGGCTTCGGAGCGGCGGTTATCGGAATTACTTTGCGCGACGATGTTTGGATAGAGTTGATTTTGTCCAACGCCTTGATAACCATATCTCCCGGAATCAGTTTAATTTTTTTCTGCGACAACTTACAGGGTATGCAAATCCATAAAGTTGATGTATGTCGCATTGCAATAAAATAATGCGTTCCGGATATTTTTGCTGTTGCTTTGTATTTCCCTTCTTCGCCTGAGAGCTTGCTTACAACCAATATGGGCGCGGAAATAAGGATTGTTATCGCATACGCACCAATAATTAAGTAGGCTATAAAGTTGGCAACATTTATACCTAAAACCTTTCCGACTCCGGGTTCGGCAAATGATAACCAAGTGAATGCAGCGATTACAGCTATTACGCAACATAAAAAAATAATAACACGACCTCGGTTGTCTTTAAACATCTTAGGTTTTCTGCTGTTGCTTGCATAAAAATTAAGCAAGCTCCCCATTCCCAAAATTACGAACAATGCTGTAAGTATGCCGCTTAATGCTATACCAATCGACATTACGGCTATCACAAAGGGGGCGACAAGTCCCGCCGCAACCATCGCTAAAAGCTCAACCATAAGAGAAACAGGTTCGGACAGTCCCCCGTGAGTCAGTTTAAACGGAATACCGTATCGTTGTGCTTGATTATATCTCGCAACGCTGCTTATTAAAAATCCTGCCAATACTCCGACAGATGTAACCGTTGTTACCGCTGCTCCGGCATTATCGGCGAACACTTGCAAAGCAATTTCCATAGCTCCCGTCACCCAAAACAAGTATATTGTCACAGGTACTGTAAAGCAATAACCGAACAGAGCAAAATGAGCGAAATAATGCTTTTGACGACGCGCACTGTCAAACGTCGGGTCTAAACTGTTTTCATACAAGAGAACAGAAGCCACTACCATTGCCGCCACAATTGACAGCGTTGTCAAATCATGCGCATACCCAAATAATCCACCATGAATGAACGCAACAAATCCGGTTACAGAGTACAAAATCAAATACCCGACCATTGAACAAACGATTGTTTTATTGCTTAAACAATCAATTTTTCGAGTCACTAAATATTCGATTTTTTGAATCATTTATGCACCACCTCTTTTCTTTGCGCGATTTTTCGCAGTCACGTATTTATTGGTGTATAGGGCAAAGTGGCTTCTCCGCTTTAATATTTCCCCATGTTGCAGCAGTTTTCCGGCATTGAAAAAACCGAGCTTTTTCAGCTCGGTTTTCAATTTTAACTTCGTTTCACATTGAGACGAAGTTGGTGCGCGTTGCTATACTCCTTTTCGTACTTTCCACGGCATTTCGATGTATAACACTGTCATGCTCTGATGCCTTCACGTTTATCCTGCGTCCTCCGCCCGATACCCCAAGTACAACGGACGCTGAATTAACAGTTTTTTTCTTGAGATATAAGATTTCCGGTCGTGAGCAAACCTCGCTATGATTTTTCATTGCGGCGAAGACACCTCTTCTTGTTGAATGCTTTTTATGCAGGGACGCCGTCCGATAGTGAACTTTCTCAATCCGCTCACTGTCCCGGAATATTGAGGATTACCCCGCCGCCGTCGCCTTCGAGAAGAACGCTCGGCAAGATACCGTTCCATGCTTGAATCCAAAGGGCTAACAGGTTCTCGTCAGTCAGTTCCTGTGCTTGCAGCCTTAATACTTGCGCTTGCGCCTCAGCAAGCAGAATGTCCGCCTCTGCTTGTGCTTGTGCGCGAATCAGTGTCTGCTCTGCCGATGCTTCTGCTTGAATTACCGTTTGCCGTGCTTCTGCTGTGGCGCGTTCAATTCTTGCAAGTGCTTCGTTTTCGGCTTGAATTACCTGTGCTTGAGCTTCGTGACGTGTTCGCTCCAAGTCCTGCTCTGCACGAAGCGCACTTTGCTCTGCAATTCTTACTGCTTCGATTGCCGAGCTGAACTCGCGACTGAATTCAAAATCTGCAATGTTAAATCTTTCGAAAGTCAGTCCGCGCTCGCCGAGTTCTCGCTGTAATGCATTCGTAATGTCCGCGCTTACTCTTGCTCGTTCGGTTATCAATTGCTCAATGGGGTATCTCGACGTAATATCTTTGATGGTTTCCTCTACGACGGGACGAACGATAATCTCTTGATAATTTGTCCCGACTGTTCGGAATATCGTCGCCGACACATGCGGGCTTAATGAATAATTTACTACATATGTCATTGTAATCGCCTGCAAATCGTTCGTAACAGCCTCCGTTGTGAACGTCATTCCCTGTATGCGATTGTCAATTCTGATAATGCGTTGCACGAACGGAACTCGTGCCGTTATTCCTTCGCTTACAACAGTTTCGGAAACTCGCCCCATTGTTATGCGAACGCCTGTGTGTCCCGCCGGGACAATTGCAAAACTGTTGAGCGCGAGCGTTATTAAGATAAGAGCGCACATTACCATTGCAACAATTTTGCCGTACATGATTTCCCTGTTGCAGTTGCATTCGTAATTCGGTTTGCTCTTTCGTGTTTCGGTGCATTTGCAGGGTGTTATGAAATTAAACATATTATTCCTCCTTTTTTTATCGACGCGATTTTTGCAGTCCCTCCTGCGTTGATGCAAATAAAAAACCGAGCTTTTCGGCTCGGTTTTCATTATTAACTTCGTCTCACGATGAGACGAAGTTGGTGCGTTTTTTATTTTTGCGGAAACTCCAGTTGAAATTTCGTTGTACGTTTGCCGTTGTCATCGGTGCTGTCGCCAAGGACGATAAACGCATCGTATGTTTTCTTGCCGTCCTTTGCGAGCAAGTCCTTCATTAAAACTTTGCCTTTGGTTATAAGAGCCTTGGCATTCGCAGCGGTAAGTTTTTTGTTTTTCAGCGGCGCGTAATATTTGTTTTCTTTCCAAAGGACAAAAGAACAATCGCCGTCACAAGAAAAAGCAGCTTTGTTTTCGTAAACATTGCCGCTGCACCACGGACATTTCCCGATTTCTTCCTTCGCCGCGCTCGCGGATGCGGGAGACGCTAACGCCGCGCCGCCGGCTTTGGCTGTGCTGTTGGCGGCAATGAATGCCCTTACATATGCTTCCGTGGATTGCATGAACGCCGCCGCATCCGTTTCGCCGGACTCGACTTTTTTCAGCTTTTGCTCCCATTCGGCGGTAAGGAGCGGTTTTTTAATCGGGTCGTCGTCGGGCAGAACGGCGATTAAGCCGAAGCCCTTTTCCGTGGGCAGAATTTTTTTGCCGTCACGCGTGATATATGCCCGTAAAATCAGCTTTTCGATGCAGTCGGCGCGGGTTGCGGGTGTGCCGATGCCCTTGCGCTCGGGGCTGGTCGGACGCTGCGCGTCCTGCTCGCCTATGCATCCTACATCGTCCGGCATATCATCCTTGCCCGCTGTTTCCATAGCTTTGAGCAGAAGGTCTTCCGTAAAATGCGGCGGCGGCGAGGTGAAGCCTTCGCGTGTTGTTGCCGCAGCAGTGAACTGTTGTCCTTCTGTCATGCTCGGAAGCGTGGTTTCATCGTCTTTTTCGGCTTTCTTTTTGCCGCAACTTTGAGAAAATGCACGTTCGACAGCTTTCCAACCGTCCGTTACCACGGTTTTGCCCTTGGCGGTGAAGAGTTCGTCTTGGCATTCGACGGTGATGACCGTTTCGTCGTAAACGTGTTTTTCTGCCGTCGCCGAAACAAGTCGCGTACATACCATAAGCAAAATATTTCGCTCCGGCGCGGGCAAAGATGCGATATTTACTGTGTTCGCAGTGGGCGTGGGGATAATTGCGTGGTGGTCGGTTACGCCCGCATTTTTCACGACGGCGCGGATGCGCTCGTTCAGGCCGTCGGACACCGGCGCGTCAAACGGCAAAATTTCCGCCGACATATTTACCAACGCCGGGATGCCCGCTGCCATGTCTTCCGTGATAAATCGGCTGTCCGTGCGCGGATATGTGATGAGCTTTTGCTCGTACAAATTTTGCGCGGCTTTTAATGTGTCGGCGGCGGTGCAGCCGAAATGCCTGTTTGCCTCGCGTTGAAGCGTGGTTAAATCGTACAACTTTTGCGGCGCGCTTGTTTTTTTCTCGCGCGTGACAGATTTTATCGTGGCGATTTGACCGTCGCATTTTTGGCGAATTTGCTCCGCAAGTGTTGCGTCGGTCAATTTTTCCCGCGCCGCAACGAGTCCTTCGCCGGAAATTTCAACGATGTAAAACGGCTCTTTTACGAAATTTTTTATTTTTAATTCGCGCGCGACAATCATTGCGAGGGTCGGCGTTTGAACCCGTCCGATGCTCAAATTTCCGTTGTAAAGGCACGAAAACAGGCGCGAGCAGTTCATTCCGACCGCCCAGTCCGCGTTTTGGCGGCAAACGGCGGCTTGGTGCAGGTTATCGTAATCGCGACCGGCACGAAGATTTTTAAAGCCGTCGGCGATTGCCGATTCTTCAAGGGACGAAATCCACAAGCGTTTCAGCGGCTTTTTGCATTTGCAATGTTCGTAAACGAGGCGGAAAATCAGCTCACCCTCGCGCCCGGCGTCGCAAGCGTTTATGACTTCGCTTACGTCGGCGCGGTTGAGCAGCCCTTTTAAAACGACGAGCTGCTTTTTTGTTGCGTCGTTCGGGGTGTATTGGTAGGTTTCGGGCAGAATCGGCAAATCGGCGATGCGCCATTTTGCGTATTTTTCGTCATATGCTTCCGGCGGCGCAAGCCCCAAAAGGTGTCCGATGCACCATGAAACGATGTAACCGTTGCCTTCGTAGTAGCCGTCTTTTTTTGTTTTCGCGCCGAGTACCGTACCGATTGAGCGGGCGACGGAGGGCTTTTCGGCTATGATTACGCTGTGCTTTGACATTTTTTCAGCTCCTGTCGTCAAACTTTTTATTTTCCGGATAATCTTCATTCATTCCGCCATAGGATATTTTCACATTTTCAAGTTTTCGCAATTCATCGCGAATTTCGCGCGGCAAATTGTAATTTCTCACTATCGGCAGTACATATTTCAACATCGCACGGATATTTTCTGTTTGTCGGGTGATTTTTTCTTCATTTTCGTGATGTTCCGCTACGAGTTCGCTCGACCGTTTTCTCAAAGTGTCATTTTCACGCCGTAATTTCGAGCATCTTCCAAACATGCCCTCAGCCTCTCCCGTTAAAATAAAACAAGCCTGTCGTCGTGACAGGCTTGAATGTGCTTCAACTTCGTCTCACATTGAGACGAAGTTGTCTGCCTTTTCAAAAACCATTCCAAGTTTTAAATCTTCAGCTAATACAGGTTTCCACTGCCTTGCATCCGAAATCATCAGTTCAAGGCTGCCAATAAGGTCGTCGAGGTCGTTACCCACGGCAGCGATGTGCAAATTTTCTGTCCAACCCTTGAGTTTTCCGTCTTTGTCCAAATATATTTCGCAAAAGGAATATTCTTCGCTGCCGTTGTCGCGTATGACAATAACAACTTGATACCGCCAACCGTCGTGCTTTTTGTTTGCCGGTAAGACCATCCTTTTCTCAATTTGAAATTAAGTCTGCGATGCTTTTCGGAATTTCGCTCTCCCTCTTCTCCAATTGAATCCTGTTTCTCTCAAATATGCTGTCGTATGATGCGTCAACCATTTTAAGATTTTTAAGTCCGCTGTAAACTTCGTCTGACAAACGATAATTTCTTACAATCGGCATAATATATTCTGACATGGCGCAAATTTTTTCTGAATATCGCTCAACTATGTCCATGTTTACAAAATGTTCATCTTTGAGTTCTGCAAGTCTGTTTTGAAGCGCGTCATTTTCGCGGCGCAGTTCCTTGCACCTTCCGAGCATATCAGCATCCCCTTTTGTCTCGCCTTCGGCGACTTTTCACAATTTTCCGGCAAAATAAAATAAGCCTATCACTCTGCGACAGGCTTGAAATTTAAAAATTTGGTTTCATTTTGAGACGAAGTTTTCGCAGAAAAAGTCATTTTCGGTACATGTGAAACCGTTTTTTTCGTAAAATTTTCTCAGGTTTTTGAGTTCTGCCGGCGTATCGGCATAAAGTTTCCCATAAATCCTGGTATAAGAATTGAGGCGGCAGTATTCTTTGAGATTTTTCAGGAGAAATGACGCAATTCCGCGTCTCCAATATTCTTTTTCCGTATCAATCGCGACAAGCTCCATTTGTCCGGAATCATAATCGGCTGAAACTTGCGCTTTGCATACTTCTTTTGCACAGTATACATCGTACATTACAAGGTTGAACTTATAAATTTTCCTTAAATCATACATTTCCTCGAATTTTTTTAAACATAAGTACAGCTCGGCTTTATTGTTTTCGATTATGCGCCTGTATGCTTGGTATTTATAGGGTACGTCGGACTCAGCGAGTTTTTCAATGCCGTTGTAAAACCTTTCAAGGCGCGAGATGGTTTTCTTTTGTTTAAAGATTTTTTTTTCAATTTCTTGGATTTCATTTTTAAGATGTTCATTTTCTTGGGTGAGTTTGGAGCAGCTGACACAGTGCTTTTTGCAGATAATTTTTGAAAGCATAAATAAAATCCCTCACTTTGCTTCTGCGTTTGAGTTTGCTGATTCCGCAGGTGCGGTTTTTGCAATTCTGCGGCCGCCCTCGTGTGTTTCGCTCGGCAAATGATAGTTGCGCAAAATCGGCATTACATATTCTAACACTGTAAGGGCATTTTTTGTTTCTGCGCGATGCATTTTGCAATATTCATCAAGGTCTTCGCGAAGCTCTCTGCGTCGCTCCGCTGTCTTGCGTCTTTCGCGCCACCATTCTTCGCTTTTGTCGTGCCGGCATGTTCCAAACATTTTATCAGCTCCGTTTTCAGATTAAATTTCGTTTTAGCTTGAAGCGAGATTTTGTGGGTTGACAACTCTGTTCCACCTCGGGGGTCAAGGATGATTATGTGTCGCCGTCGGCTGATTTTGCCCGGCTGCTTGTCTGCCTAATCGGGAAACTCAAGAAAATTTTTATATTACATATGATTTTACATTTTTTTGAAATAACTCCGGTGCCGTTTTTTCGGGTTATCACTACGCATGACTTTGATACCGTCGTCATGCCCGATTGGCAGCTCTTGCACAAACGATTTCGGCCCCATGGGCGCAAACAACGACCAAGGCGGATTTTGGGGCAACCCGCTCGGCGCGGTTGTTGTAATTCCCACTGCGGCAGTTGTAGCATTTGCACACCACGCAATTTAAAAAATATCGGCACGAATGCCCTTGAGAAGCCTTTTCGGTTCTCAAGGGCGTTTTGCTTTTTTCCTCTTTACAGCTCGGGAAAAAAAGGTTAAACTGCATATGTAAGGCTTGTTCGGTTAACTCAGCTGGTAGAGTGCCACCTTGACGTGGTGGAAGTCGCGGGTTCAAGTCCCTCACCGAACAGAATAAAAATGCTTCCGAGATATTTTCTCGGAAGCATTTTTTATGTTCTCACGACCGCCTGTGCGTGTTTTGGTATCGTAAATCAAATCTAAGAAGCGTCCCGTCGATTATGTATTGTCACGAACGCACTTGCGTTGCCGCGTTATGAAAACAGCTTCTGAGAATTTTTTTTGGAATTTTTCCAGGAATTTTTCCTGGAATCGTTCCGGATATCAGCGCAGCGCGTACGCAATATAATCACCTCGTCTCGGAAAGGAGGTGAGAAAATGAATAATTTCATCAGAGGAGCAGCGATTACCGCAACCGGATTTGCTGCAAGCGCGGCTTCACACTTGTTCGGCGGCTTCGATATGCTTTTGCAAACGCTCCTGATTTTTATGGCAATCGACATGATTACGGGCATAACATCGGCGGTTGTGTTCAAGTGCTCGGACAAAACCGAAACCGGCCGACTTACAAGCCGCGCCGGCTTCAAGGGGCTGATTAAAAAAGGCTGCTGCCTGCTGTTAATCGTTGTTGCGGTGTATCTCGACGCGATTTTGGATACGGGAAGTCTTACTCGCGACGCCGTGATTGTAGCGTTCTGCCTGAACGAGCTAATCAGCATATTAGAAAACATGGGTAAAATGGGAATCAAAATGCCCGCCCCCATTGTGAACGCACTGGAAATGCTGTGGACGCGGCAGAAGTAGTCGAAATTTGTTACGCAAAAAACATGAAACCCTCCGCTGAATATGTTAGACTTCCGTGAGTCTACACATTCAGCGGAGGGTTTTTTGCTATGGAAGAAGATAAATTAAATTTTGTGAAAGAAAATATACTTGCGAAAATGGCAACGCTGGGCGAAGGGTTGGCCGAAAAGCGCACCGGCGTGCTTGAAGTTCGCAAGGAAATGTGGCGCGAGGCGAGAATCGTCTTGCGCGATTTTGATGACGTTGCGGATTTAACGATTTTCGCCGAAGAAGTCGCGCGTCACGAAACTCAATATGTAAAGTCAAGCGAAGAAATTAAAAAATTGGGCAAAATGCTTGATTCGCCGTACTTTGCGCGAATCGACTTTGCGGAAACCGGCGAGGAACGCGAGGAAATTTATATCGGGCGACACTCGCTTTTCGACGAGAAGGCACACGTGTTTCATGTGTACGATTGGCGCGCGCCGATTTCAAGCCTGTATTACGACTTCGGAACGGGCGCGGCGCAATTTTCCGTGCCGAACACCGGCGCGGTGATTGCCGGCGAAATTCTGCTGAAGCGGCAGTATCAAATCGAAAAGGGCGAGCTGCTCTACCTTTTCGACAACGACATCGCCATCGAGGATGATATTTTGCGCCTCGAACTTTCGAAAACTTCCGAAGCGCATATCAAAACGATTATCAACACCATTCAGGCCGACCAAAATCGCGCAATTCGCGCCGAAGCCGGCGATATTTTGGTACACGGACCGGCAGGAAGCGGCAAAACTTCGGTGGGGCTGCACCGGCTTGCCTATCTTTTGTATCGCCACAGAAATTCGCTGAGTTCGGCAAGGGTGCGTATTTTTTCGCCGGGTGCGATTTTTTCGTCGTATATCGCCGGAATTATTCCCGAACTCGGCGAAGAAGACGTGCAAACGCTCGATTTCGCAACGCTGCTTGAAACCGTCGGGCGGCACAAACGCTTTCACGGGCAGTACGAAATGATTGAACGTCTCGATTCTCGCGCAGCGTGGCTCGAAAAAAAATTTTCTGCGGAATTTTCGGACGCATTGGAAGCGCAAATTTCGTCTTACGAGCCGACCTTTGAGGATGTAAAATTCGTAAACGACCACCTGTGCGACGCGGCGCGGCTGCAATCGTTGTACCAAGACCGCACAACGCAGGGCAATCTCGCGCTCAAAACCGAGCGCGTTATGTCATATGTAAACCGCGCGTTTACCGAATATTTTACTGCAAACAATCGCAAAATTACCGACTTTTTTAACGATATTCACGACGATAATTTTTCCGACGGCGAAATTCGCGCAAAATTCGAGGAAGAAAAAAATATCGCTATGGCGGACATTCGAAACCGTTCGTTTCCGCCGGCAATCAAAATTTACGAAAAATTTTTGCGTCGCAAATCGCGGGAATACGCCCTGCCGTTCGGGGAAGTTCGCGACGCGCTTCGCATGGAAAAAATTTTTTTCGAAGACGCGCTCGCGCTGTTTTACATCGACATTCTCACCGGGCGTATCCCCGCCGACAAAACGGTCAAGCACATTTTAATCGACGAAGCGCAGGATATGGGCATTTTGCAGCATCGCATTTTGCGCAAACTTTATCCGGCAAGCAATTTTACGATTTTGGCCGACGCAAATCAGGCTCTTTTTCCCGAAATAAATATCACCTCAACGGACGCGCTGAAATCGCTCTATCCCAAGGCGGAAGTTTTCGCGCTTACAAAAAGTTACCGCTCGACGTATGAAATAATGAATTTCGCCGCAGAAATTTTGGGCGCGAACAGCGACGCCTCGTTTCTTCGCCACGGCGAACCTCCTTCTTTGACGCCGGGGACACGTGACGGCAGCGACACGACGCCGGGGGCAAGCAACAGCGGCGACACATTCTCTCGAAGCCGTGCAGAATCTGCCGACGCGCAAAAAGCGCGATACGCACTTGAAACACTCCAAACTCTGCCCGACGAGTTCAACACCGTCGGAATTTTACTTCCCACAATCGGCGAGGCAAAAAAATTTTTCGCCGAAATAAAAAAAATATTCCCCAAAGGGAATACGCCGCGTCCGCTGAAATTTATAAATGCCGATGCGCAAAATTTTTCCGCCGGAGTAATGGTTATGGCGGCGGCGTTTGCAAAAGGACTCGAATTTGACGCGGTAATTTGCCCCGCATACAGCCCGCCGCAAACCGAGCGCGAAAAAAAATTATTCTATCTGATTTGCACCCGCGCTTTGCACCGGCTGTTTCTGCTTTCGACATAAAACCGCAACCAAAGTGCCAAGGCGTGTTCCCACTACGGAAATGGTACGATTTTTGAGGCAATTTTTCGCCAATCGAGGAAGTTTTGACGCGGCTTGCCAGAGGCAAGCAAGGAAAAACTGACGAAGAGTGGCGGAAAATTGACCAAAAAGCGTGCCATTGGAGTAGTGGGAACACGCCCTAAAACATTAACCTCCTCTGTCGCCGAAAAACGGCTTAATGCCGCCGATTTTCCGGCTTGTCGTCGGTAAATGTTTTATGCACTTGGTATACGTAAACAATCGCGAAAATCACCAACCCGATTGAAATATATTGCGACGTCGTAAACGGACCGTATCTCCCGCGCGCGGCATCTGCGCGAAAAAATTCAAGAAAGAATCGCCAAATCGGATACGCAAACAGATAAAGCGCGGACGGCAAACCGCGCTTTTTGAATGCACTGAAAAACGATTCAGGCGGCAAATCGCATGTGTCCTCAGCCTCCGAAGTCAACGACACTGTTTCCGGCTTCGAATCCGGCTTTGAGGGAACGTGCGGCAAGCCGGATGTATCCCCGGCATCGCGTTTGGCGCGCAAAAATAAAAATACCGCAACCGCGCACAACACAAGCAAAAATCCGGTTTCCATGAGTTGCGTCGGCAAAAGCGGCACACCCGACGGCGCAGCAAGCGAAGCATCCGGATAAATCACCGCCATAAACTCCAACGGATGCCCCGCTTCAACGCGCATTCCGAAGCAGCAGCCGGCAAAAAAACAGCCCGCTCTGCCGATTGCGTGAGCAAGCGCGACAGCGGGCGCGAAAATATCAAATATGTGAACCAAGTCGATTTCAAATTTGCGGCAAAACAAAACAATGGCCAAAATTCCGCCCAAAAGCCCGCCGTAGAAAACAAGTTCGCCGGTTGCGTAGTCGGCAAGCTCCAAAAAGCTCATGTGGCGATAATCCTGCCACGAAAAAGCAATGCGAACGGCGTGCATAATCGGGCGAAGAGAAACCACTCCGATTAAACCGCCGCTCGCACCGATAACAAACGTAAGAGCCACATCCTGTAACGCCAACACCGACCTTTTCGCCAAAAACCTGTGCAAAAACCACGCCGCAACAATGGCCGCGATAAACAGCACTGTGTACGTCGGAACATTTATGCCGAAAAAGTCAATAAACGGATGCATTTTCTAGTCTTCGTCCAAAACATCCAAAAGGCTGTCGGTCAAAATTTTATCTTTTGCGGCAAAAACTACGGCTACCGCTACTGCAACAACAACCGCAATAATCGTAACAACAATCCACTTTTTCATGGTAAAAACCTCCTGTTTTTTGAAATTATTATGCGTGAAGACATTTCGCGTGTCAAGTAATATGTGCGTGATTACTCTTTCAATCAATTTTCGGGGCGTCGCCCCGAACCCCACGAACTTTTTTGGAAAAAAGTTCGACAAAAAACTAAAAAATCGCGCGTTCGCGCGATTTTGATTAAAGTTTTTGCGCCGCTTTTTTCAAAAAGCGGGTGGGGGTTCGGGGGCAACGCCCCCGAAAATTGATTGCAGTAAAAACTCTATGCATCAAGCTCAAACATCGTTATTAACTCCGCCGGAGTAAGTGCCTGCTTTTCTTCGCCGCTTACGTCCATGACGATTTCGCCGCCGCGAAGCATAATCAGCCTGTCGCCGTAGGTGATGGCGTCGCTCATATTGTGCGAAATCATAATCGTGGTTATTTTTTGGTTGTCAACCAAATTTTTTGTGATGCCCATAACCTGCTTTGCGATTTTCGGGTCGAGTGCCGCGGTGTGTTCGTCCAAAAGAAGCAGCCGTGGCTTTTGCAGCGTTGCCATCAGAAGCGTCAGCACCTGCCGCTGCCCGCCCGATAAAAGCGACGCTTTTTTGCGCAGCATTGTTTCAAGCTCCAGTTCGAACTCCGCTAATTTTTGCTCGAAAAAGGCAATATCTTTTTTGCGAATCGCACGACGAAGCCATTTCCAATTGCCGCGCGCATTTGCAAGAGCCATGTTTTCCGCAATTGTAAGCTCGGGGCAAACGCCGAAATTAGGGTCCTGATACACGCGGGAAATCATTGCGGCGCGAGAGCTGTGGCTTGTTCGCACGACGTCTTTGCCGTCGATAAAAATTGCCCCGGACGTCGGGCGCAAATTTCCGTTGATGATGTTAAAAAGTGTGCTTTTTCCCGCGCCGTTTCCGCCAATCACTGTAATAAATTGCCCCTCGGGAATGTCCAAATTTATGCATTTAAGCACGTGATTTCGTTCCGTGCCGTTATGAAATTCCTGCGCAATATTTTTGAGAGAAATCATTTCGCCACCTCCGTTGCCCGACGTTTAAATATGCCCAACTCGCGAATTTTCGGCACACACAACGCGCCCAAAGCAAGCGCGGCCGTTAAAAGTCGCGTCCAGTCGGGGCTTAACAGCCCGGAAATAATTACAAGCGATATACACGTAAAATAAATAAATGAGCCGAGCGAAATAAACAAAAGTCGCGTTAAAATGCCGGCATTTTTCGGCGTGATAATTTCGCCGATAACAAGCGACGCAAGCCCGATAATTAAAACGCCCGTGCCGGAATTAACGTTCGCGCCGCTTTGTTGTTGCGCAACAAGCCCGCCGGCAAGACCGGTAATCGCGTTTGAAATAACAAGCGAAATAATTTTACGCGCGTCGGTGCTTACGCCGATAGAGCAAGCCATGCGCTCGTTATCGCCGGTTGCGCGAATCGAAAGCCCGAGCATCGTGCTGTAAAGCCAATACAAAAACACGATAACCGCCGCAAGAACTATCGCGCCCACAATTATGTATGAAAATAAAAGCGCGTTAAAAGGTTGCATCCCGAGGCGCAAAAGCGGCGCGCGCACGGGCGCGAAAATAAACGTATCGAGCGGCGCGGAAATTGTACTTCCGCCCATCACGAACAGATTTATCGAAAACAACGCCATCGTTACAAGTAACCCGGAGATAATCCCGTCGATTTTTAATTTCGTGTGAATCAGCGCGGTGGAAAGCCCGGCAATCCCCCCGCCGATAAGCGAAACAATAAGCGTCGCCAAAAAATGCGAGCCGTTATTGAGCATCGTCATGGCAATTACCGCGCCGAAAGCAAAAGTTCCTTCCACGGTTAAGTCGGGCTTTTTCATAATCCGCAAAGACATAAACACACCGATAACCACCGGCGCGTATAATAACCCCTGCCCCAAGCTCCCGTACATACTTGTCAAAAATGTATCAACCGTCATTACGTCACCTCTCCCGCCGTGCTTCAAAAAATTCCCGAAGCAGGCGCACGTTTTCAAGTTCCGTCCACTTCTTTATTGTAGCATTGTCGTCAAAATCGTAAATTTTCGCGCCGCGTCGGGCGGATATTTTTTCCGCAATTACATTCAGCGCAGTTGTTTTCCCCAAGCCGTTACCGCCGTACAAAATTGTGAGCGGCTCGAAATCAAGCCGAAGCACACCCTTCGCCGCAAGAGTACGAAAAGGATAGTACGAATCGAAACACGTTTCATTTATGCCCCAAATAAAATTGCTTTCCGCATCGTCGGAGGGGAAGTTGAAATTTTTCAGATAAATCATGTCAACTCCCCGGAAATCGACAAAAACAGGCTTGTCTATGCGGTTTTTATTGCTCTCGGGCAAAAATCATCACAACGTCAAGCCTGTTTTCGGGCGGAATAACTGTAAAATCGCGCATAAGCGCGATTTTTAAAAGGGTCAAGGGATGAAATCCCTTGCAGGGGCGCGGGGACGGAGTCCCCGCAAGATATTAAAAAAAATTAAAAAGTTCTGTCAGCGCGACCGATTAAGGAAGCGGGAATTGTAAAGCCGAGCGCGTCGGCCTCGGTTGCGTTGATGTACAGTGCCAAAGATGCAACGGTGGGCGAATAAAATTCTGCCGGCCACGTTCCGTTTACGAGAATATCAAAGGCGATGTCGGCGGCGGCGGCTCCGTTTGCGGCAAAATCAACGGAAAGCGATGCAACCGCTCCGTCGGCGACTATCGGCAAATCGGCGACTGCTACCGGCAAGCGGCGGTCGGGGTTTTGGCTGCGATTCAGGTTTTGCACCATCTGCATTTGCCCGGTAATTTGATTATCTTGCGGGATGTAAATTGCGCGAATTGTAGGGTCGGCAGCGATATTTATGAACTGTTGGGTAAGATGTTCAAGCCCGTTTGCCGGTATTCCGAAGGGTACGATTGTTCCTTCCGGAGCAACCGCCTGCAAACGCCCCAAAGATGCTACCGAATTATCTTCGTCCGTTGTGAATAAAAATGCAACGCGATTGTCGGCATTTAACGCGCCGCCGAGAAGTTCTTCCAACAGGTCGATTTGTGTTTCCATCGGCAACGCGCTCGACGAACCCGTTGACATATTCGATACAAGCCCCGCACCAACAGGGTCGGTGATTATTCCGTACACAAGCGGAATGCCCGCGCTGTCGGCTACCGGCAACGCCCGTTGCGACGCGCCCGTTCCCAGTGAGAAAATCAGGTCAACGTTTTGCGCAGCAAATGTTTGGGCAATCGTGGTTTGCATTGCGGAATCGCCGGCGGCATTTTGATAGATAAACTCCACCGTTAAGCCTTCCGCCGCCATAAGCTCGGTTAAGCGGTTTTGAAAACCGGGTGCGCCCAGTTCGAACGCGGGAATTTGCGACCCGGATAATATTCCGACGGTGAAATCATACTCGTCGCCTCCGCAGGCGGTTAATGTTGCCATGCCCAACACGCTGATAAGTAATGCGGTCAAAGTTAATTTGAACTTTTTCATTTTTTGCTCCTTTTTGATTTTTTATGCGCAATAAATTTAAGTTACAAACCCGATGTTGTCAAGAGTCACGCATTTTCAGGGAACGACAAACGCATGAATAAGATTTGGGTGGGGGCTTTGCCCCCAAGCCCCCACCCGCTTTTTAAAAGGTGGCGCGGGAAACGCTCGCTTCGCTCACTGCGCCCTTTAAAAGCGGGGCAAAAATTATCAAAAACCGCGCTTTGCGCGATTTTAGGTGGATTTAGGCGTTTTTTGCGTTTTTTCAAAATCAATCGGGAATCCCTGCCTTTGACATTTTTCCTCTGTCCCTGCATAATTTCGTCAAGTAAATCGCGGGGCGTGTTCGGGTCGGACTTCCGAAAAGGAGGGATGACCTTATGACTGTATCTGAAGTATTGAAACTGCTTCTCTACGCAGCGTCGTTAATTTTGGCGTACTTGTCATATCGGAACACAAAAAAATAAGCCCCCTTGTTTGGCTGAGGAATGGCTTATTTTTTGGCTTTAAAACGCAACTTATTTTGAAGTCCGGTCATAACCGCCGAGCGGTTTGCCCGAGAGGAACGTATCCGCGTTCCTCTTTTTTATTCTGCCCGTATTATACCGGATATACAACCGTGTTGTAAATTAACCCTGCTTTTTCTTCACGGCGTTCATAAAAATTACAATTATCTTGAACAGCCCGATAAGCCCGAACACGGGATAAACGAAAATTACAATGTTCGAAAATCCGATATGCGCCGCCGCAACACCCAGAACGCAAAGCACCGCGCCGGCTTTAATTTTATGTTTGAAGCCGCGAGCTTCGAGCCACTTAATCACGGCAAAAGCGTTACACGCCGCTGTTGTAAACAGCGCGGAAATTAAAACGGCGAGGTAAAGCACGGTGAAAAGCATTCCGGTTTCGCTTGCAACGTACAAAAACGGAATTTCAAGCCGCACGATATTTGCATAATGCAAAAACAACGGCAACGACAGCGCGAGTCCTAAAATTGTTATTGCGCCGCCGCCCAAAAGTCCGCCGACCATAGTGTCGCGTTTTTTTTCGGCCATCTCGGCAGTGGCGGAAATTACCGGAATTCCGGTCACGAGATTATACGAACCGTAAACAATGGCAGAAAGCAACCACGCAAAAGTAATTCGTTCGCCGAAGGGTGAAAACGCCGGCGTCGTGTACGCGAGAAAAGAATATATGCCGATGAAAATTCCGCCAAAGAGCATCAGCGGCGCGAGAAACAAGTTAATCTTTACAATTCCGTCAAGCCCGAAACACAGAATTGCAAACACCGCCAAAGCAACAATCACCGCACCGAGCGTAAACGGCAAATAAAATGCCTGATACGCCGTTGCGCCCGCGCCGGCAAGCATCGCCGCAAACAGGCAGAACAAAAATCCGGCAACGCAGCCTTCCATTATAGGGCCGAGTCGTTCGCCGAGCATGTGGCGCATGAGTTCGCCGTAGCTTTTAATTCCTTCGCGCCGGCAAATTGAAAGCACCGCCCAACCAACAAGCGCGAACAACACGCCGGAAATAATCAGCCCCCACATCCCTACCCTGCCGAATCCTACAAAATACTGCAAAAGTTCGCGCCCCGAGGCAAATCCCGCCCCCAAGAAAACCGAACCGTACACCGCTGCAATTTTAAGTCCGTTATTTATTTTCATACGCACCTCCATAAAAAAAATTATGCAGACTTGTAAGATTTTATGTTACGAGTTGGTTACAATCATTGAAAAGGAGGGAATTTATGCGCAATATAATTTTTGCGGGAGCATTTTTTGCGGCGATTTTTTTCGTGCCGACGCTTGTTCAGGCGCAACAACTCAGCCGCGAACACACAATTACAATTCAGGTAGAGTGCATTGAGGCGGCGCGCGCAATTATCAATGAACTGAACGGCCATAACCTCGACGCACAAGTATCGTTTCACGACGAAGCACGAAGTGCGTTTTTTGTGCGGCGCGTTGACGATTGGGCGTTTCGGCATGTGCAGGAAGTTTTGCGCGAACTCGGCGAAGTAACGCGCGAACATGAACACGCACGTTTTCTCGGCGGAGACATTGCCGCCGCAAACACGCAAATTTATGTACTTTCCCGGGAAACGGAGCGACTGGCGACGTTGATGGCGGCAAGCCGCTCGCTTAATGTGCTGATTGCCGTAAACGACCGCATGAACGACGTCGCCCGCGAGCGCGATGCCGCTATCGGGTGGCGCAACATGTTGCTTGCGCAGGCCGATACCGCAGTGATTCACATACACTTGTTCGAAGAGCGATATTTCGAACCGCCCGCCCCGCAAACATTCGGGCAGCGTGTTTCCGACAGCTTTTTCGGCTCGCTGAACGCAACGCGCCGCACCGGCGAAACGTTGGTTGTGTTCATAGTGCGGGTAAGTGTACCGTTTGCGGCATGGGCAGTAACGGCAAGCGTCGTCGCGCTTATAATTGTAAAAATTGTGCGCAGGCGCAGGAAGGGGAAAAAAAATGAAGCGAATCAATCTTAGAACTGCAAAGCGGCACGGCGGCGGCAACCGTCCCCGATGCAAAAATTTCAGCGTTGCCGGAGGTCTGCTTGCGGGAATTTTTGCGCTTGCAGCAATGGTTCTTTCGGCATGTGCGGGGCAAGACCACGCAATACAAAGAGCCCCCATGTTTATTACCGAGTCGGCGGCGGATGCTGACCACTTTGACCGTTTGACGGCCGGAATCCAAACCCGACCCGAAATGAGTCAGAACATCTACTTCGGGACATTCGTCGGGGATTCCGCGGTTTCCGAGCCGACCGAACCGGGGCGGGGGCGGGTTGATGCGCCTGTCGGCAGCGCGGTTCTCAGCAACGAAGCGGGCGGCATTCGCGACAACGCGAATTGGGAAGACGTCGCCGAACACACAGAGCAACGTCACATCATACAAAACGCCGCCGTCGAAATGGAAACGGAGGCGTTTGACGAAGTTGTAACGCTGCTTCGCGACCTTGCAAACCGCGCCGGCGGATATGCGGAATCCGAAATGCTTACGCGGGTTGGAGCGGGCAGATTTACAATTGTAATGCGTGTGCCGGCGGCGAGCTTTTCGGAGGTTCTCACGATGGCGGAATCTCTTGCGGATGTGCGAACTTCTTCGCAAACAGCCCAAGACGTTACCGACAGCTTTTACGACATGATTTCGAGCCTTGAAACCCGTCGCATCGAGGAAGACCGTCTGCTTGCTTTAATCGACGACGCCGAAAATATTCACGACCTTCTTGCTCTCGAAACGCGCCTCACAAACACGCGCATGTCAATCGAAACATATTTGTCGCAACTGAATAATTTGGCGGGGCAAATTGCGTTTTCAACAATAACCGTCACGCTTTTCGACGTTTCGGAAGAAGCTCCGCCCGTTGCCGCCGCAACCTTCGGCGAGCGCGTGGGCAACGCTTTCGGCAGCTCCGTCGGCGACACAACAAGCGCGTTTGAAAACATCGTGGTGTTTTTTGCCGGCGCAATTATTCCGCTTGCGATTTTCGGATTGTTCGGCTTGGTTGTTTATCTTTTCATAAAACGCCTCACCCGCAGGACGAAGGCTTCCGAAGGGGCGTAGGGCGCGACTCCGAAAACAACATTAAAAAAGGCTTTGTCCGACTAAGGGACACAGCCTTTTTTTTGCTGTATAGTGAATCAATTTGATTTGCGTGCCGTCGGCGTTAAGTGCATTGTGGTGAGCGACCGGTGTTTTTCGCAGAAAAACACATCGAGCGAACCGCCTGCAATGCATAGCCGACGGGACGCTTCCTAATTTGATTCACTGTTGTTTTTTCCCGCTGCAATCAAATTCTCACGGCTTTGCAAAATTAAGTTCCGGGCGGCGCGGCTCGGAGGCAAAACGGTAGTAAAAAATCACTACGGATACAATTTTCGCAAGTTCGATTAAAATGCCCGTAACATTCCAACGGAAGTCGCCGTACAAAATATTAAGCGGCGTTTGCGTAAGCATAACAACCACGGCGTAAATAACCACGGTAATGCGTACATAATGAACCCCCGGCAAATACTGCCCGATTACAAACGACAACGCCGCAATCAGGCCGATGATGTGCAGCCATCTTACTTCCGGCGGCGCGTTCATAACGGTGAAAACGCCGGCAATAACAGCAACGCAAATCATTACGAGCAGGAAATTAAGTCCTGCCTCTTTGCTTTGAGGCGTATTTTTTGAAAAAATTCTGTGGAAAACCAAGTTGCGAACAGTGCTGTAGGTTGCGGCAACAATCAGCGAATATTGCGTACTCATATCCGTTGCCAAGCCGATTGCGACAAACATCAGTGTCCAAAAAAAACTGCCGATACCCGTCGCAAGAAAATATTTCGGCTTATCCTTGATTTGATACGACGCAAATTCGAAGCAAATTGTAATTACACCCAAAATTTGCGCAACTATAAACCATGTGTTCATTTTATGCCTCCTTGTTTATGTCGCGAATCAAGCCGATTCGGCTTCGAGGGAATGCGCAGCCGGTTGTATATGTCCCCGGTTTTCTTGGCGCACTATGCTTTCGAATTTTTTGCAATATGCAAACGCCAATCCGCCGGGACCGGTGTGCGTTCCGATTGCCGCACCGATTTCGGCTACTTCGTTGTCGATTGTTATGCCGAGCGAGGTTTCTGTGTCGTATTTGAAAATGACGGCGTCGTCTTCTTTTAAAATATGCCCGATGCAAATGTTTACGTTTTGCGCGTCGTCGCGAAGAGTGTGCGTGAGGGCTTCGCTAATCAAACGCATTGCGTTTTTCTTGCCGCGCACGTTGTCGAGATGCGAAACCTGCCCGTCTTCAAGATGAAGTATCGGGCGAAGCCCCAAAATTCCGCCGACAAAAGCCGTTGTCGGGCCGACCCGCCCGCCGCGACGCAAGTATTCGAGGCTGTCGAGCGTGAAATATACGCGCGTTGTTTTTAAAACGCGCTCGGCGAGGTCGGCGGTTTTTTCCAAGCTGAATCCGGCTTTTTTCATTTTTGCGATTTCTTTCAAAATAAGCCCCTGACCGATGCTCGCGCTTTGCGAATCCAGAACAACGAGCCGCCTTTGCGGAAACTCGTCGCGCAACATGTTTGCGGCAAGCACGGCACTGTTATGCGAGCCGCTTAATTTCGATGAAATCGTAACGGACAAAATATCGCGCCCCGCTTTAAGATGCGGTGTGTATGCGTCGATGTAATCTTGCGGACTCGGTTGCGCCGTTTTGGGAAAAAGTTTTTTGTCGGATGCAAGACGCGAAAAATATTCTTCGCGAGTGATGTCGATGCCTTCTTTTAAATGCGTGTTGCCGTCAAAGCTGATGTAAAACGGCACTACCTGTACATTAAACGCTTGCGTTTCGGCGGTGCTGAAATCGCAGCCTCCGTCGGAAATTATTTGAAACATGTAAATACCTCCTTTTGATAATGGGGCTCTGCCCCAATCCCCGCCACTCCGCCAAGCAAAGCTCGGCTACGCTTCCTCGCTGCGCTTCGGGGTCGCGCTTCGCGCTTTTAATTTGTCTTCGCCCCTGTAAACAGGAGAAAAATAAATCGGTTGCGGATTTAGTTAAAAATTTTTATATAAATTTTTTCGCAACAGGTGTATACTTTTCCTGTTAAGATAAATGAGCGCGTTCAATTGCGCGCTCGCCTCAGGAGTGATTATTTTGGACGACCATGCAATTATTGCTTTATATTTTGCGCGTGACGAAGCGGCTCTCGAAGCCACGCGGCGCAAGTACGGAAACAGGCTTTTTCGTTGCGCAATGAATATTCTTTTTAACGCGCAAGATGCCGAAGAATGCGTCAGCGACGCATTTTTTAAGGCGTGGAAGGCAATTCCGCCGGCAAGCCCGGAAATGTTGGGCGCGTTTTTGGCGAAAATTGTGCGAAATTTGTCAATCAACAAGCTGGAGGCGCGGAGCGCAGCAAAACGCGGCGGCGACGAAGCGCGATTATTTCTCGGCGAAATGGAGGAGTGTTTGCCGTCGCCGGCGGGCGGCCCGGAAGACGAATTCGAAGCGCGTTCCGTCACAAATGCCATAAATTCATTTTTGAGCAACGCAAACAAAACGGCACGTGCCGCCTTTGTTCTCAGGTATTTTCACGGCGAAAGCATCGGCGCAATAGCCGGTCGCTTTCAAATAAGCGAAAGCAATGTAAAATCCACATTGTTTCGTACGCGCAAAAAACTGCGCTTACATTTAGAAAAGGAGGGCGTTTTAATATGAACACTCGCGTAAAAAGATTTTCGGATTGCATCGGAGAAATTGACGACGTTTTTTTGGAGGAAGCTGTTTCGGAAGATTTTGCGGCGTTGCTTGCAACGCGAAAACGCCGCATACGCTACGGTGCGCTTGCGGCGATTGCGTCGGTTGGGGTTGCTGTGGTGATTCCTTTGACGCTTCGTATTATGAAGGCGCGGCGCATGGTTAATGCCGCGTGATTCAACGATGTATTCAGGTTAAGACCTTGGCTCCGCCGGGAAACTTTTGAAAAAGTTTCATCAAAACTTTATTAAAAACCGCGCTTTCGCGCGGTTTCTTGGTGTTTTCGGGGTGACACGATTCCCGGAAAAATTCCCGGAATTTTTCTCAGAACCGTTCCGGATATCTGCGTATGACGCTTGGGATATACTTGCCCT
>Ga0123355_10003630_pt1 | contig 22226 bp, 9 predicted proteins | sample TergutEmb28metaG_3_FD_89872 | JGI IMG/M metagenome (GOLD analysis project Ga0123355, IMG submission 89872) | Embiratermes neotenicus P1 segment gut microbial communities from Petit-Saut dam, French Guiana - Emb289 P1 | ecosystem: Host-associated > Arthropoda: Insects > Digestive system > Gut ... | reverse complement strand
CTTCTTCTTCTTCTTCTTCTTCTTCTTCTTCTTCTTCTTCTTCTTCTGTTTTACGGTGCAAACCTTCAAGCCTCTTCGGTTTCAGCATTCGCTTCTGAAATTAAGAATGTAACAGAAAATGTGTACAAGCCCTTTTACTGGAAATCTGCCCATCGTAGGGCCTCCACCTACGCAGGACAACACAACAAACCGAAAAGACGGACATCCATCCATGCGTCCAATGGGATTTTTAATGCACGAGCCCAGTGATCGAGCGGTCGAGGACAGTGTGTTCAGTAAATCACTCTACCACTCTTACCGACTTACTAAACATATTCAGATAAAAATACAAAGAGCTATCGTTAGTTCCATTTTATACGTCTGTGGTACTTTGACTTAGACGGTACGGCGTGGCGAAGGGTGCTTGAGGAGGTTATTTAACCTTGACAGAAACAACAAGGCACGATGATGGAGAAATTTGAGTGAAGTTGCATAATGTGCACTCCTGACTAGATGGGTAGGTCGAGTAGCATGAATATTAGAATGTAGTTGGCGGGAAAAGGCCGTTTGGAAAAAGCCAGGTAAAGGGTGAAGAAGAGTAAACATTGGATGTTAAAGGAAGAGTCTGCAAAGATATGCACTGATTCATCTTATGCAGGACACAGCCGCGTCCCCAGGTCTTGTGACAGCGGTAATGAACATGTGGGTTCCACATGAGGTAAATTTCTTGACTAGCTAAGCGATTATAAGCACGGGCTCCGCTCTTGATTTATTTTAAGTGACTAGCTAGTAATAAGCCTCTCTCATAGTGTCGTAGTCGTAAGAGGTTTGAACTCTTGTACACTGAGCATGATTCCTTTTTTGTGGTATCGGCCTGTCGCAATAAAATGTTGAACACATAATTCCTGTTGAAAGGGATAAAATTGCCTTTGATAGAAAAATTTAATTCTTAACATAATATTAATCTAACCAGTATTTATCGCAGTAGATCTACCATGATGTTTTGAACAAAAATCTTAAACCCCAGTTTCTTTGCTACATAAATACATGGTACATAGTCTTAAAGAAGTATTATTATTCTCTTTTATTTTAGTTTCCAAAGAACTTGTTAATTAAGTACGCATTCTATACGTATTACTTTCCAGGATATAAATGCAAGGATTCTTACCCTCACTCTTGGTCTTACTGTTCTTTTACATGGACTATACATTTTCCTATGTAGGCACCATCGTTTCGGAGGTACCTACTGCTCACATCTCCAGAGGCAAGTTCTTTGGTACCATCGGTAATCACCTGGACTTTATAAACCGCAAGGTCACCATCTCAACATCTTGCTCATTAAAAAGGACTCTATCCTAAAGAAAAGTTTTAATAGCGTGTTTGAATAAGATATTTCCGAGAAGCTATTCACACGGTACGAAATTCGTTCGTGCAGGCAGAAAAGGCACACACGTTAAAACCAAAGTTTATGCTCTGTCACGAAATGTTACATCAAATGTTGTGGTAAGAGTAAAGGTTCCCATTGTTCGTTCGACAACTTCTCCGTGTTACTGATGTTACGTCTAGTCTGACTACAGTTTTGTATGCTTCAAATCTTTCATCGTGTGGATAATTTTCCACCAGTCAGCCCGCCTGTTTCTGAGATAATGTCATTGAAAAATATAACAAAAACTTGAATGCATATGAATCAAATGATTAATGCAATTAAAACCATACAAAAAACGCAACACGACAGCCACACACCCTTAACATAATCCATGGTACTAAAACTGTGGGTTTTGATGCCACATAATCTGTTACTTTGTTTGGAAGGAAATTACTGTCTCTGCCTTCAGGACTGAAGCCCGAAGATGCAGGCAGTTACTCTCCTTCGAAGCGATCGTAGCCTGCGCATCTATCACGCTGCATGAAGCCACGTCCAATAACAGAGTGATCAAAATATTCTTTATCAGATTTAGATTATCAGATCTTAGATTTCAATAAGTCTCATTATCTTGGCCACCCGGGGAATTTAAGAAAGGACGGAACGCGTCACGGACTGGAAAAAAACGTACGCAGAATTTTGTAAGTATTGCGTTAAGTATTACATTGAAAGTATTTGTAAGTATTACATTAACAACCCGAAGTAACATATAATACAGAATATTATTAAATTAGGCCTGAGGATAAAAATTGTGAGGGTGTGGAGTGGGAAGAACTGGATTAGTCCAGTGCTGTAACTTCACATTTCGTATTTGCGGTGCTGAATCTTGGATTTCATATAAGCGAGACGGACAGTACGTTAGTTAACAGTTAAACATTAATGCACCCCAGTTTGTTAAGTCGCCTGTTTCATTTCTAACGAGGAACACAGCCGAATCACTTCCACCTCGTGGAGGAACAGGGCCTCTCATCTGAGAGGCGGCTTATGATCCATGAATCGACCAGCTATGACGAAGCACTGATAAACATAATATTCTAATTTTAATCCACAAGTCTGATGTAATAGGTAGATAAAAGCAAATATTTAGGACAGAAGAAAGGAAGATGGCAGAAACGAGAAAACTTTATGACTTGAATTTATGACAGGGCAGTAGTTAATATGAAGCACGTACTGCGGTACGTCTTGCGTGATATTCAGGGCAACAGCGGCTCAAGGCGATTGAAGTGCACAAGGCCTATGAAAAAACACAGGCCAACGACGTGGTACAATTCGTTAGATGATTTCTATATTATTTAGGGATTTTGTTCCAACTGAATATGTTTAAATTTGCTAGAATATATATAGCTAACTGGAAAGAAACGCAAAGGAAGCAGTGTTGACCTGTTTTAAGGCTGTTCTCGCCTTTAATTAGCAGTGACTTAGAAGAGTCACGAAGACACTAATCAACCCCGATACTTTCCGAAAACTAGTTAGACAAATTAGTACTCAACCAGCTTATTCAAAGGTGGGAGAAGGGACAGGTATTACCTTAACAAACCATTACGTCTGCAGCTACTGAACAGGATTTCTAAGGTCTTTAGACATAGCAGCTGATATCTGAACAAGACCCATACCAAATTATTTGCTAAGAGTTTGAACCCAAATTGCTTAGTTACGTCAGAACTCTAATGCAAAAACTGCAACATTGTTTCAAGCTGGAAGCCGGAGAAGGACACAGGTTGAGCCCTGTTCAACATTCCTACTTTTCGTGACCAGCTGAGTGACCATCCGTGTCTCAAGGAAAACTCCGCGCAACGAAATCAGTAACTTGATTTTAAGTGCAGTTATTTCATAAGTTATGATAAGATGCATTATGACTCTTCTCGCTGAATTATGGCAGGCTGCTTGAATTAATTTAAACAAATTCCAGCGACTCTAGTGAGTTTACACGCTAAAATAGTATGCTTTACCGTAATTGTATCAGTCAGTAATGTAAGAAATAGTCGTAGTTTCGGTATGTTCATTTAAACGCGTCTAAGTTCCCAATAACTTCTCCAAACAACACTGGAACCAAAATATTAGCCGTTATTAGCTAACACTGGAGTAAAACAAAAAACTGTAAAATAACTTATGCTTTTATTTATGACTGTTTTCGGGTAAAAAAAATAGCGATGGAAGAGAGTGCGAATATTAAAGCTATTAGTGAAGATTCCCGAAATGTTCTGTGAGTGCCCCTGAAAGAACTGAATTATTTATAGGACGTAAAATACGAAGATTTCACGACCGCCATGATCCATATTGATCAGCACTTCGGAGTGTTCAAACCCACGACACGAATAACATTACGATAGTGCTACAGCATAACCATTGAAGGAAACACAATCACACTTCCACAGAATATGTACGCAGCTCGCTTGAAAATATCTTGAAACAGAGCTAGGCTGTTACCGAGAAATAAATTTATAGGCAAAGGGCGAGAATGTACACGTAGTACCGACCGAAGGATACTTCATGACTGTTTCATGAGGACGGTATGTTTCAGCAAACACTGCGGCGTTCTGTTCTGTTCCGATACACACTAAAAGTGAACGGTGTAGGTTATTTAGTTATGGCTTAAAAGCCCGTTATAACTGGTCAATGTACGTCTGTTAAAAGAAAATGCTAGATAAAGTTTAGAGACCCTAAAAATGTTGTCAAGGTTCTCTCAGTTCTCATCAAACCTCATTGCATGTATTCACATTCGAACGTGCAAGTTAGCATCGCTATATATTTAGGCAGTTGCTACAATCTTTCGACATAGCACACATGCAATTTGGCACTTGAAACAGCACGTGCACAACACAAAACAATATAAAACACAATCAAAACCTTAGGACTTTTACCCTAATAATTTTGCCTAGAATTATTAAAGTTGATAGATACACATCATAGGCCTTAGCCCTTGGCCTGCTAACGTAGAAAATATGGTGAGCTCCTAATAATGCCAGCAGATGGCACATGGGATTTAACTCGGCTTTTAAAGGGTTAATACACTAGTGTGCGAGAGGATCATTGGTCATGAGAGGCACATGGTGTGGTAAGCGCGTTACTGGTTTGTACGGCAACAAATTTAATTTCTTTCCCGCTTATGAGGCTGCCTTTTACTTACACAGTCCAACAATTATATAATGAGACTGATTTTATTTTGACCAAGATAGAAGTGCTATCTATGAAGCAATGCGTGCCATCCATGTGATCAACCTTCATCTGTAATCTGGCAACACCGCAACGCCCCACGTTGAGCATGACGGGAAATACGGCACCATGTTGTGCAGGTAGTGAGAGGACGTGGTCACAGTAGCGGCATGGAGCAGAGAGCGAACATTAAATTCTGTTTTAAACTCGGGAAAACTGCAGCAGAGACTGTGGAATTGATGAGATAAGTGTACAGGGATAATTGTTTATCTCCTGCACAGATATTCAGGTGGTATGCACGATTCATAAGTGGTGTGGAAACGATTGAAGATGAAGCCAGGCCTGGGCGTCCATTTTCTGTTCGTAACGAGGGACCCATTGCGAAAGCGAGAAAACGAATACAACTGTCACTGTGAGAATGATGTCTGACGAGTTTGGTGTTAACAGGGAGACGATTCGTCAAATCTTAGTGGAAGACTTGGGCAAGAGAAAGGTCGCTTCCCGGGTGGTGCCGCATGCATTGTCTGATGATCAAAGACACGAGCGTGTTCAGTACGCAAAGGACATCATTAAAACTGCTCGTAGAAATAAACGTTTGTTGAATTCGAATGTGGCAGAGGATGAAACTTGGTGTTTTCGCTATGATCCCACAACTAAACGCCATAGTGCTGAATGGAAGTCACCAGCATCACCAAAAGGCAAAAAATTTCGTCTTCAAAAGTCAAAAGTGTAGAAAATGTTTTTTGTGTTTCTACGACAGCAAGGGAATTATTCACCACGAATTTGTCCCTGAGGGACAAACTGTCACTGGAAATTTTTACTTGAGTGTTCTGGAACGCCTATGGAAGAGGATTCGCCGTGTCCGGCACGAGTACTCAGCACCAGGCAGCTGGTTTCTTCTTCACGACAATGCACCGGTTCACCGGGCAGTTGCTGTACAAGAATTTTTAGCCCGAAAACAAGTGTGCGTGCTCCATCATCCGCCCTACTTCCCTGATTTATCCCCCTGTGATTAATTTCTGTTCCCCAAACTGAAGTTACCAATGGAAGGGCGCCTGTTTGAAGATGTTCAAGACATCCAAGCAGTTGTGACATCGAGTCTTCGGGCCATACCACAAGAAGACGTGCAGAGGTCCTTCCAGTCTTTGCTAGATCGTGCCACGCGCTGTATCGATGCAGAAGGGATGTACTTTGAATAAAATACAGATAGTACTCAAGTCTTTTGTTTCAGTTTTATTCTATAACCTCAGTCTCATTACATAATTGTCAGATTGTGTATGTTCCAAATTCTCGTACTAGTAGCATTAGTAGTAGTAGTAGTAGTCTTTTGTGCTGTTGTTGCTGTTGTTGCTGTTGGTAGTCTTCAGAAATGTACATAGGGTGTAATTTATATCTGATTTTCTCAAAAATAATAAAGCTTACGGAAAAATGCATCAAATACAAAACGTATAATTCATTAATCACTACAAACCTTATTCGAAACATTTCTCGCCACTATAAACATTTAGCAAGAACATAAAGCCATGCTGGTCTCCAAATAAAGTGGTCCTTAAAATTCAAGCAGCAATAAAATGTTCCGTAAAATTCCATTATTAAGTTCAATGAAAATCCGTTCAGAAGTTTTCGGACTGCTATATGAATACGGGCAAACGGAAAAGTAAGGCGATTTTAACAGGCGTTGTACCAACTATGCTAACGCGCCTAAACACTCTGCATTTTGTCCGCCCAGCGCATTTATGTATTTCGTACAGTTCACAGTAAACAGCGATAGATTTCCTTAAAGATATGAACTGACATGGTTTGTAACAAAGTTGCAGTTTGTCTTGTGTGAGGTAAGAACTGCATTTGTGCGTTCGTGTGTATGTGTATGTTTGTGCGTATGTACGTGTGTGTGTGTGTGTTCGTGTGTGTGTACGTTGTACACGTGATTTTCAAATTTCTGTGGTTTAATTGCGACTTGCACTCGCGTCGCGATTCGCGGCGCGCGCCACACTCCACTATTGCATGGACAGACCGGGTTCTACAGAGACCAGATGCCCTGACGGAAGTCCTGCAGCATGATAAGTCCTCTGTTGGCACGCGACTAGTTTGTGTACACGAGTTCCCTTGTTATTACTGTGTCCTACCTTCTGAGAGAAGGTTACACAAACACACACACCAAGATATAGCCTCCGTTCCACCTGCACACATAAAATTTTGCCAGAACACAGCAACCTCATCGTGTTGATGCAAGTCTGTTGTGTTTAGCTGTAGAAGCATCGCTTTAATGATCGGATACAGTAAACTACAGCAGGGAACCGGGACGGGTCCTGCTGGCAGTATAAAGTTTCGATTTCATAACATGAGACGTACATTTGACAAGACTGTGCGGATCCTCTGTTTGATGTGATTTCAAAGTTACTTACATTGTCATCTTACTAAGCCCACGCAGTCTTCTCCCTCGGAGAACCGCTGTTCATTACAAGAAGGTATCCTTTACAAAACTAAAACCCCCCTGCATTATCTACGCGTATTTTATCTAAAAAAGATTAGTTATTTCCTCAATACACCGTTCCCACATGTCTGTAACTTAGATCAGGTAGACCCCCAGAGTTCAGAATCATAATATAATATAATATAATATAATATAATATAATATAATATAATATATTTCTAAGGTTGGCTTTCAATTTGCTTGAGAACTATGTTTATTCTCCATTTCTTACAGTCCTCCATATGATAGCCCCCTGCTTTTGGACTCATAGCCTCCATTGACATTCCTTCGAAACTGCGGTATCGGAAGAGTTCCACTTCCACCTGGACGAAATTTAGTCAGCTTTGAAAATGAAGGCACCAAGTTCCGCCGTAACGTCTGTGTCAGGTTACATGTAGGTGTAATCAAAAGCAGAAGACCGACATCTGAACAACGTCAGGCTTGAAATATTGAAAACAGGTATTAATAGCCCAACTGTCCAGATGGATGTTGGTCACTGTGTTTTGGTGACGCTGCATCAGTTCTCAGGTAGGCCAGTAAGATGGGCAAACTACAGTAGCTTATTTAGTGGAAAGGACTGCGTCAAGAGACTAAGTGGTCTATTTGCAAATAGGCTACTGCAGCATCCGAGTATACTTTCGGAGGGGCTGACGTGAATTAGGAAATACGTGACTCCAGATACCCAGACAGCCGGTAATCGTGTTCACCGAATAAATACCGAACAAAATTGACGCCGGAAGCGTCACTACTCTTTAACTAAAACAGTAAAATGATCGAAAGTTTAGTGGGAAGGGTATAGTGCAAATTAGGGTTCCTAGCGACCATCCCTTCAGATACCGCCATGATTCTGTTGTCAGAACCTCGTTGGTTGGTTCGCCAAAAGAAGAAGAAATGGGCATAAATCTTGTGAATTGTTCGACTACGTTGCCATTATCAAAGATAATACAATAGAATCAAAAGATAAGGAAACTAATACAAGACGAAATCGAAAAAATTAGGAAGCCAATGGTCCTCGTCCATTCGAGGTGCTATCCCACTTTATATAAAACAGGCTCCAGCAGTAACTGTGAGCCACAGTTTAGTACACTGCCTGGCTACGATGAGAGCACCAGCGTTAAATTCTCGGCATAGGGTTTTTTATCTTCGCCCCACGGTCCAGACCAGAACTGTGGGTCACTTCCAGGCTCCCTCCTCCCAGATATGCGCCGTGGTCACCAATACCATTAGTCTTTGTTGATCAGCATAATTAGTGCACTTAGGATTATGGTGTTCTGTGAAGTGACACTGTCTACTTCCGTAAATACGCAACAAAGTTTCAGAGAAACGTGCTGCCTCCATATTCGGTTTAAAATTCTTCCAAAATGTTGGTGCCTACACGTTGTCACATACGAGAAAATCGTAATCTCAGTGACTTTTTTATGCATTACTTTCCATATGGACTTACGTCTTGTCGAAATTTCCATTAGGTAGATGCATAGACCTTTATAATGCGGGCGAGCCATATTTCAGTAACTAATTGACAGATTTCATTTGGGTGTAGAAAAATTACCTAAAGACGAGCTGTATTGGAGACTAAGAACAAACGCAAAATGTTATATCCATCTCTAAGTCTCTTGAATTCCACGACATTTTAGTCGGTCTAGTGACTAGGTTAACGGGCTGGACCACCGAGAAATGGATGTTCGATTCACGCAGGGATACTTCTCTCAAAACTACGTATGGAAAGAATTTTTGCGGGTTCAAAGCGGCCGGAACGTGAAACTGTCCGTTTACCTTCCTCTACTGCTTATACTAAGGATGCATGGATTTGTATCTTCATGGCGCAGTCTTTAGTCAAGAATACGGACAACCTATCCATTACCTTACCTACTCCAAATATCGAATTTAAGTCAAATTATTTTGAAGAGATGGACACCTTCCATAACATTCATCTAAAGGCTTACTCTTTAAGACGGAAATATTCCGCCGATCGTATTGGCCTGTGGCAGCTAGTGTTCTAGAGATTTTTCCGTAAACTAGTTACTAGCCTACGAATTACGAAATCGTACCAATCAGTGGCGCTGTCATGCAATATCAGCTTCACTCAGCTGGTTTATTTCCTTCACTGTAACCATTTGTCTCTTTTCTTGTTATTACCGCCATCTGTAGTAATATCAACATAATATACTTCCAGACACAAAACACAAATTCAGAATTTCTGTAATACAATAAAATTCTATAAAAACTCGAAAGAGTCCACAAATTTCAGTAAAAATTTTGGAAGACAAATTTTATAAAAATTCTTTCAGCGCTTCTCGAGTTTTTACACAAGTATAGGCAGGTAGATGGACAGACACATCAAAACAATTATTTTTTCAACTTTTCTCAGTTAAAACGTTAAATGCTATCGAGTTCTATTTTGATTTTTTTTTAAACTGCAGCGCTGTTTGCTTTATCCAGAAACAGGTTTCGACCTTCTTGTGGCAGGAGGTAAACGTCATTCGGTGAGGCGACCGCAAATAGCCAATTAAACCAGGTACCGGTGCTTCATGTTTGTATTGTATTATGCTGAATTACATTTGTACATAATATCACCCTGTCACAGGCGTAACTTGGCTAATAATATTAGGGTTAAAAATCAACCATGGGTGTTAAGAATTTTAAATTACGAAGGAGTCGATTTAGAAAGAGGGGAAAGAGTGGTTTGAACCAGTCTTCTATAAACATACACCCCTCTCCCCAATGCTCTTCACTATTTTTTTATTTGCCCCTCTTCAACTTAGTAGCCAAAAGACAATTATTCTTAAGTAGAAAAATACTGGGGTGAAGGGCATTCCTCACCCTCCAAGTTACGCCCATGCACACTCTTACTTTAAACGAACTCTGGAATGTACGAGTATATAAATTCTAAAGCTGACTAATTCTAATCACAGTGACCTATTACTAGAATGCCCCAACAGCGACAACTAAATAGTAAATGTTTATCGACTGTGACATGAAGATTGTGTAAAAACATTCCAATAATATTTGAAAAAGAATGACACGTTTGCACTTTCCTTTCGTGTTTTCCGACTCAACTTGCAGGGTCATTTATCATCTTTTCCGTGCATGGTACATGCACTGTCCATCCTTGATTGACCTAAGAGTATTTGGTGAAAAGTACATATAGTGAAGATCCTCGCTGGTGTAACTTCCACTGAGATCTAAACATTCTCCTCAGTACCGTGTTGTTGCCGCAATTCGAGAAACCGACTGACAAACACACACACACACACACACACACAAACACACACACAAACACACACACACACAAACACACACACACACAAACACACACAAACACAAACACACACACAAACACACACACACACAACGAAGAGGAATTGTAACTTAAAACATGACGTAAGAATCCGGTGGAAATGCTTTTCTTGCATGGTGACAAGCTGTCATTGTGGTGGTAATAGTGGGATGATTTGAACTGTGTATTTTGGAAATCGGAGGGTTTTGAGATTAAATAGTGGCACGGAATATCTACTCTTAACTCGTCACGAATCCTTTATATCTGTCATACACAAGTTTCATTTCCAACTACTGTATAAAAATAGATTTTAGGCTCCTACATGTTTCGGCTATCTGCTGTAACCATAGTCACAAGCAGGGTATCGTATGTCGGTAAATGGTGAACATACATACAGTAGTCAATCGATGTGTAGTATTACTAAAATTATGCAGGTTAATATTAAAACACAAGTAAAGTAATGTAATCTTTTATCTTATTTTTAATCTTATTTAACCTTATTTTTAATTTAAAGAATTGTAATTTGAATAGTTTTTATATTACTATACATCAATTGACTGCTATAAAAAGCTACTGTATATATGTTTACTATGTACCGACATACGATAACCGGCTTGTGTCTTTATAACATTGTAGTTCCCTGACAATGGTTACAATAGATAGCTGCAACATGCCGGAGCATAAATCTAGCTTTGTGCAACAGCTGCAACTGAAAATTTTGTATGGAAGACAACTGCATGGAATATGTGTACCATTAAACGGGGTCAGTATTTCACGAGGGTTTCAGTATATATATATATATATATATATAGCTTCAAATGACTGGATGATACCGAATAAAGAATTGAATAGGGTGTGGTGGGAAGCGGTTGTTACTAATTCATGGCAGTATCTCGACGTTTGTATGGAAGGGCTGAGAAGAACCACGAAACATCTCAATCAGTATGGTGGATATATTGGCCGAGGGTGGAAACGGACGCACTCGGAATGCATGTCACAAGTGTGCCAACTTTCTCGGCGAATGCTGTATCAATAGATCGTTTCTGTCACCACATAAGAAGTTCAGTTCGTATATTAGGTTGGTCGCCCGCCTGCTGCTCACCCATCTGCCGTCTCTTTCCCAACCAAAACATCCTGTTCTAACTGCAGTTTGAACGACACCCACGCACTCTGTTTGGACAGGTGCAACAAACTACGTGCAGTAATTGCTTCATCGAAACCTGCGGCACAGAGCATCTCACTTTGGATTAGTTACGGCACCGTACCAGAAACAGTCAGGTTACAGAACCTAATGAGAAAAAATGCATAGGTACATTACGTTACCAGTTATATGTACAACGAGCTTTTGAGGGAAATGAGACAGACGCAGATTTATGACTTTTACGTGTATACTGGGTTTATGAGTACCGGTACAGAGCAAAAAGCAGACAATATTCAAATCTTCGTGCGTGTACACTACATGTACTCGTAAATGTGAGGTTTGCAGTTCCCAAAGTAGATATTACGAGTATTAAGTTCATTCGCTGCTGTGACGGGACGCCGTGTATTCTAGTACCAACAGCCTCGTCCCCTAATATAATATTTATCCATATCAATGTAGTAACTTCAAGACACTTCAAAACTCACCAAAACTTGGGTCTTTATGACCCAGTTTGTCGCCACTGTACTTTCATTTACGGACATCGGGTTTAGAGAAATGTCAACTTTATACGGTATATATCCAACGTTAGACATACCCCTGACAATTGGAATAGCGACGCCATCCACAATTCAGCTCTAATTCGAATCACAGCGAAGTAACTTCTTTAAAGATTACAAGCAAACTTGGTGTTGCTGTCTGACTTCATTATGGGATCTTCACATCCAGAAAGATTTTTAGCAAGCAGTGAGCAACTTCTGCAGCTCCTCTCATGCTTAAGGTTCAAAGGGTACATTTCTAACGTCCACGTCAAAAAGTTCATAAATTTTCTGATCCAGTTTCCCGCAATACAGTTCGTTGATAGTGTTTTTAACGATACCAGCATAACAATACCGAATCTACTTCTTTCGTATTTGTTTCTTCTGTAAATCTGCCCCATTGTTTTACGTAATGCGGGACGAAACGGTAATTTAAAAATCTCGCCAAGTACCGAAATACCTACGCTGAATTAAATAGGCTGCACTGTACCCCAAACTCCGTAAGCCGAATTACATAGGCGAGCACTGCACCCCAACGTGCGTAAGTTGAACTGACTAGGCGAACACTGCCCTAAAAGCGCTCGAGTGCTTAACTAAACGTGCACTTTAGTAGAATTAACATTACACCCAACGACGTACTATTGCCATATAGATACGTCAGAGTGAAATAATACATCAACAATGCAACAAAACACAACCTCAAACGGAATGTTTGAACCCAGCCTGACCACCCCCCCCCCCCCCCCCCCACCAAAAAAAACCAAAAAACACATAAAACACAAAAGGAAAAAAAAAAAAAAAAAACCAAAAAAAACCCACCCCCAACAGAAAATTTTAAACCACCCCCCCCCCCCCCCCCCCTCCTCCCCCAACAAAAAAGGCAAAAATCTATTTAACTCCGTAGAAGGTCTTCCAAATTTTACAATAAAAATAAAGTTCACGCACTCTCTTTAATACCAACCATAACACAGTAGCACACGCATCTGTGTTATCGTACAGATGTTTAATTACACCACGCGACCAGTCACTTCGTGATACGGACAGTTCTGTACATTGCCTGTATCAAGTGGCAGAATTTTGGTCCCGTTCGTAAATGACGAAGTAAACGGGCCATTTCATGAAACAGGCACATTCAGAAACACGAAGGAAAAGACAAATACAATGGTTACCAGCAAGTACCAACCAGAAATGTTACAAGGATTGTGGCCTTTGAGCTAAGATATCATGACTTTCGTGCCGCATTCGACTTCCAGCTTCATGGAGTGGACTGCTTGAATTCCTTACCGACATTTCGGTTCAACCTATCGGTCCCATATTGAAGGGTCAAGAAACGTCGGTAAGGAATTGCCACTTCTCAATGCGTAATAGCCCAAAAGAGCGCAGTTCTCAAATATAACATTGTGTGTTGCTACGTCATCATCTCGAATTTCTTTTCTGGAAAGCTCCTGTTCATTTTGTAAATGTATCCACTGCCACTACCCGCTGCGTAATAGCCCAGAAGAGCAGAGTTCTCGCCTACCTCGCGGCGGAAGCCTGAAATCACGCAATATCATATTTATTTCACAGCCGTAAGAACTTACGAACTTGTGTGTTTCAAGCATACTATTACAGAAAAATACGCTCCTCACTTGAGCGAAAAGAAATGTTTTCGAAGTCATTACCTTATTTCATGACACTCCTTGGTGGTATTTCTGAAGTTCGATGTGTCGCAAAATGGTGAGTGGTCTGCTCTGCGATTTGAAGGAAATACGCGTAATGCAGCATGCAAATGTACACCAGTAGACTGGGAAAAAAGCTTGTTTTACAAAAGGCCACGAGGAGAAACGCTTATTCGCATATGTGTTAAAAAATGTTGTTAGCATTTTCTTCACTAAAGTTCTGATGGCACTGAAAGTTCCGGTACGCTCCCATAAAGCTACTGTACATTTCCGTCAGTGACACATTGCGGTGTCCTTATTTTGTAATTCAATTACATCCGTTTCTCTTCTTGTGAAAATCTCCGAATCTTGATGAGAGTACATTCTGAAACTACTGAATTATGCCAGCAAACTCGTCCTTCAGCGTCTGCCAATGACCTTGTGAAGTGTGGAAGATATGAAAATAATCTGGCAAGACAAAGTGGCCAACATTTCTGCACTAGTTTTTGTGCAGCAAGTTCAATTTCACTCCAAATGCCTTCACCTGAGAAAACATTTTCCATAGCAATTCACCTTTTCATTGAAGTTTCATATTCAGTTCATTAAGAGAAATTGTCAAGTCCACAATAAATGCCAGGGTTATGACCCATTTCTCATCAGATAACTGTGGTACAAATTTGATACTATCAATATACATCAATATTATGTATGTTACATGTTCCGTGTATTAACCCTTTGAAGCGTAACGACCACTATAGTGGTCGTATCGCACTGCTAACCTCCAAACGTTGCATTTTATATATTTATTCAACAAATACAGGTACTGAATATTTTAAACACGGTATATACTCTCCATTTTTTCCTCTTCAAAATGCAGTTTTTTTCATAATTCTAACGTATTTGGTTCCTGTTTTATTCACATTTTATATACAGGATGTGCTAAAATTAAAAAAAATAATTCCGGCGCCAAAAGGTTAATCAGATGTATAAAATGTTTTACTAAGACCAACAAATGCACTTGGATTTATGAATGTAATTTTATTACATACTAATCACTGACATGTTTCGGCCACTCATTGGCCATCTTCAAGATGATGAAAATAGAAATACAATTGTGCCTATATCACTCCACAGTTTAAAATGTTACAGTTTTGGTTAAAATTCACTGTTTAAATAGTAAAATATCGATGAGTATAAAATATAGGAAGTTAATAATTAGTTGTAAGAGTACAGTTCTGTGGAATGATGTATATTGAAGATATACGTGATGAATTGTGATCCTGTAATGAAATTGGTATTTATGAACATAAAAAATCTATGTTAATGCATTATTATATATTGAAAAAGTGGAAATAGTGAAAAAGCTGAAACAGCAGTTGATGAAAGTACGTACCGGATTGGTGAGCAATGATAGAGTCTGCACAGTGAACCACTCGGAAGTGAAGTAAAGTATTCTGGAGAAAGTCTGACAATAGGGTGTTACGCGCATGCGTGATGCAGTTGTATGTCATTGGTTATTTCGTACAGGAGATTTTTTTAAATTTTTGGTTTGTTTCTTAATAATCATGTCGTACTGACGAAAGAATTGAATGTAATAATTTTCCATGGTGTTCATTCATTTTCTGTCGTTGCTGTGGGTTCCCCAATATCAGGTTTAATTGCAGAAATTTTTCTACAATACAGGGTTATTCGAAATGATTGTCCGGGTTTTAACAACTTGTCATACATAATACACTTGAGATAGGAGTATATGTGTTTTTTTATTTAATAGAACAACACTCCAAGTTTTTATTACATACCTTACAGGTGCTCTTGTGTAAGTGCATCCTTTATGATTCTACAAACATCAACACGATAAACGAGTTCGTTCCAAACCGTCTGTAGCATGTCAGCGGTGATGGTTTCAATGGCGGTTCTGATTCGTACCTTCAGTTCCGGGATACTTGCGGGAAGAGGAGGAACATAAATCTGATCCTTGACGTAGCCCCATAGAAAGCCCAAATCACATATATATTCCTATCTCAAGTGTATTGTGTATGACAAGTTGTTAAAACCCCGAAATCATTTCAAATAACGCTGTATTTTGAAAACCTGAGAATTAAACACATTACAGAGACTAACAACACTATTTTCTACAACAGCTATGTCGACAATATTCTGATAATTTACGACCACACAAAAATCACCTCCGCACAAATCCTACATTATGTTAACGCTATTCACGCCAACCTACAATTCAAACATACACTTGACTGATCCGTCCTTCAATTTTCTGAATATCTCCCCAACAAAACCAATCACGGCTTCGAAATAGAGGTTTAGAGAAATCTACGTCTACTGATACAACTCACTTCAATTCCAATCACCCCACAGAACACAAGTTAGCAGCTTTTCACTTTCTTCTCAACTCTTCTTCTAACTCCTCCACGCAAACAAAAAGAACAGAACACAATTCCACACACTGCGGAAACTAACAGATTTCCCTACGCACTTCTCACGCAACTCAACACACGAATATCGCACCGTGTTAGCTGCCAAAGCATAAACTTGACATCCTCCTGATATGCACTATTGTAAAAATCTGTAATACTAAAACCTTCACACCTTACGAATCAGTTCTGCACTGATACAACGAATTTTATAATATCTACAGGCATTTCATGAACAAATTTAAATGTATTTAATAATCCATCCATATTTTTATGTAGGATATTTGACGTTAAGTAAATCCCTGAAGATGATGTCGAAGTTCTGATGGATTGTGTAAAAAAAATATAATTTTAACATTAGTGCATTTGTTGGTTTTAATGTGCGAAATGTTTCTTAATGCATGGACATGCATAACATTACGTAATACGCCAACCTGAAAAAGGTGAACGAACTGTTGACATAAGCCGTAATGTTAGATTCGCTCATATTAACGTACGTACAGTTTGTGATGAAGCTGAAGTGTTTGTGCAGCAAGACTACCGCAATCCTATCGGAATGAACTCTACCAAAAACTATAGATATTAGTCTCTTATAGAAATGTATGTATACTGTATAGAAATTTATATATACAGTATTTACATTACTTATATACTCGACAGGTCCGTAAGTCTACTAGTGATATAATTATACACTAAGTAGAATGTGACTATCAATCACATAACCCCCAGTAAATACACTGTTTTAAATGGGAATTTCGTGTTCGATTTGCGCGACGTTTTTCAGGAGCGTAGCCCAGGCGTAAAACGAGACCTGCCTTTACAATATTTATTACTAACTTGTTGCACAATGTTTTGTTATTAATTACTGTTCCGACGTATTCATTCACAGCATGAACACGGAGTACCTGAAGCTTAATTCCACGACTCATTTCTATTGAAGATATATCAACAGCAGGTGTCTGGACACAACACAGTTCGCAACGCCTAATTCAAATAATTTTATAGTGTATTTAATCGTAAACTGACTAAGGATTTTAAGTCACCACATAACCTGTACACGTCAATACTTATTAGCTCCCTGAAGAGGGCAACGAATTTTGCCCGAAACATGTCGGAGCAATAATTAATAACAAATAAAAAACATTGCGCAACAAGTTGGTAATAAACTGTGAAAGAGTTTTGCGCTTTGCTGTCATAAAAATACCTAAACTACTGCAGTTCACAAATGAAACAGCCTACTTAACACTGCACCCCTACTCAGCCATCTCAATGCTGACAGTAATATTCTCATCGGACTTCTTCCAGCAAATGTTGTTACTGACAGCACTTCGAACATGTCAAATGTGCTCTTACATTCAAATCACAGTATCCGCAATTTCTTTCATCTCCAGCAATTGTTTTGCAGCACATTTCCTCTTACTGAATACTGCAATGAAACACAATCAGATTATCAGGGCTCATGTGCCTCACAGACTCGCCCTACTACACCAGTCTTACACCGTACATATTTGTCATCACCGGTTGTGATGTCTCTCCATTTTCATCTGCCCGTTTCCAAAGAAATGTTTCCTCTACGTTGAAGAACACATCTAGAGCAGCTGCAGTGTCCTTCAGGCAGCATACGCTATAGTTATTCATAAACATGGAAGGCACCATCAGGGCCGCCAATAAATATTAACTATGCAGTGTGTGGCGTCATTACTTTCATCCATTGGTGTGCATTCAAATGACTTCACTGCAAATTAACTGGTTCATACGCATTTGTTCCCAGTTGCTGTATGCCTTGTGCAAGCTCCAGAAAAGAGGACTCTTCTGAAAACACCTTTCCCATTTGGATACACCGCTGCAACTAGACAACAAACAACACGCAACAAATCGAGTGTCTGCAGCAAAAGATCTTTACTCTTCTACAATTCATAATGTCCTGTTTACAATTACAAAACAGTTTCTGATTTCCGTGTTTCCTGCTTTTTGGTGTCGCAGTACAAGAATCGAAATTTCTCGCCCATTAGGTGTCCACAGACCACATTACCACAAGCCCGCACCACACACTGCCAACCCTTGGTGGTTTGTAAGGAAAACAAAAGTACATTACGCTTCACCCAGTTAAGTACTACACAAATGATCCATTCTGCTGGATTGGCTACACTGTGCAATATAAAGTACACACCTTCAAAACAATGACAGTACTTAAGCCCATAAAACAGAAACGAGAGATGAGGTGGGAGGGCTAGGCCAAATAAATTCAGAAACAAATATGACAGCGCTTACGTTACTTATGTTTACTTTCCGTTATTTCCTGTCTTGTGGAAGAGAGCCGAGATCTGAAACAATACCCAACTGAACACTTTTCATACATTACTGTTACCCAATTCCAAGCATGCCTCAACCATTGGATCACATCCACACCACCACTTGTTCCACATCCTACTGTCTTTGTGACACACTTATGGATCCATGGAGTATATGTACGTATGATATTGTGTGTTTACTTGCTATTCTCATAATGAACCAACCACTCTTATGAACCTTTTAGCAGTATGGTAAGGGGAAAACTTTGCACAGCGGCCATCCAGTGTTATCACCGCACAGTGAATGATAATGGACCTCAAGATCACAGGTTTGAATCCCGATGAGGGCTTGGTTGTTTGTCTCCTGTTTTCTGTGTTGTAGAGGTAGCAGCCTCTGCAACACGCTGATCACTCATTCAGAAGAGTCCTATCAGGCGTGCGAGTCAAATTGTTCGCAATCTAGAAACCTCAACAATGACACAGCATAGGCCCAATTCAGGCTGTTTTGCAACAGAAAAAGAAGAGTAAGTCTGCCACTCCCTGAACACAGAGGTTCATGCCATCTACTCAACAATCTCATTATCCACAAACCATAACATTACTAACGAGTTCCGGTACCCATTCAGTACTTTTGTGCATATGTGTGCGTGTGTCATTTTCAGCACAGACATGACATCAACATCAAAAATGAACTGAACCCAACACGCCAGAATTTTTCAATAACAAGACGCTGAAGCCATTACTATTTTGTACATTGAATAAATCTGGGTCACCAATTCTACTGATCAAACACATAACTGTGTTCTCATTTTCAATTTTACAGAAACCCACAAAATTTATAATCTACCACAGTGGCAAAATTTCACGATACATGTGTATATACTTTATGGGTGACCACTTGCCCACATAGCAGACAACCCATCCAGGAACTGAGAAATCCAGACTAAAAGCACACAGTTTCAATGTTTGTGGTCAATGTCAAATTCAAGGTGCTACATCAGGATTTCCATTGAGTAAATCAGGAAAATCATAAAAATCATCTGCCAAGCTACACAGCACACATGCCACATATGAACCCAGAACTCCCACATATGAAGCAGGAATCCTAGCTACTGAAGTATGATGTTCAATTTGATTAATATTACAACAAAAGTCAATCAGCACATACATACTATCATTATATTTTCAAATGCCTTCAAAATGGATGTAACTTGAATACAGTAAGGGAAGTAAGCAACATAAATTCACACAGTTCTTATGTTTTTGCAATTACTTTCATTTTACATTTTTTTATTATTTTATATTCACAAAAAATATTAAAATGGACTCAACATAACTTACACATTATACAACCTACAAGTCATAGAGAGTAATAACAATAACAGTAATAAATGAAAATACATATTCAATAAAAATGCAAGTTCTGAATTCAGTTGTTTTTGTTTGAAATGTAAAGCAAATTTTGGGGGCAATTACTACCAAGCTGTGACATCCAACCCATATGTTCAGTTACACGTATGTCAACACACCCCCATTCACCATCAACCACACACAAATGATCATCATTAACAGCATGTACATCAGGCATGAGTGGTAACAAGTGAAATAACACACAACTCTCCACACCACTCACCAACATGTACAACACACAATACTGCGTGTGAAAAAAAACTGCACCTGGGTGCCTCCCTTTTTATAATTCCATACTTAAAAATATCAGTAGCAAGGAAGCACAGACCATCAGTCACAACTTGATTTGTTCCAGTTTTATTGCTTGCTATATATTATGGCTTTTGGGACAGCTATCAACAGGAAATCAAATATAAAACTACATGCAGAAAGACAGTTAAATATATGTATAAGATGCAACTAGGTATCTAGATGCAGCATATACACACTCCAATTTTTGTCAAGTTGAGATCCTGGCTTTTTGAAAAGCATCACTGTATGAGCTGTACTTGCATGATCCTTCTTTATGTACTTTTATTTTTAATTGCCTGATGGTGGTTTTCCCAAAAGTCAAAACACGTAACATGCAATAAAACCAATAAATTTAAGTTGCAACAGTCTGTGCTTCATTTCTGCTCTTCATGTTATCACAATGGGATGTCATCAATTCATATAAACAATGTGCATGATTCATTCACATTTTCCAGTGCACAAAATACAGTATTGTTATGTCTTCAGTATAACTGCTTTCTTTGCAATCAAAATTTCAGAATGATATACTACCAAATGCCATCACTGGTAACACAATTATTCATGGCCTTCTGACAGCAGTTCTCATTCAAAAAACAATAAAACAGCAATCTTTAAAAAACAGTAATTTTTCCTGTGCAACCACATGTTAATAATATGGGTAAAGATTTAGGCTGCTGGCACACTAACCTAATTAAATCGAGTCAAGTCTGACATGCAAAGATGTTACAGTCATCCATGAGCAACTTTACTGAACTCGCCTGGCACATATGCACTGTGTAAGAGACGAAACGCAAGTCCATATAAATTTTAAAAAAATGGGCCTACCTTTGTAGCATCTTAGTATATCAAATTCAGATAGTACATCTAAAGCCTTTAGAATTCATAGTTTAGTTTCCTGTTTTTGAATCACAGCACCAGTTATCTTCAACTTTTTATACTGCAATTAAAACAGTGTGACTCGGTCAAGCTTGCCAACTTCTCACTGCCAATGTGTTTTACGTTTGGATCACAGTCACTGAAAATAAAATAAATCAGCTTTTAAGTGGCAAACATATGATCTGACTGAAATGTATTCATAATTCATACACTTAATTTAAAAATTCCTCAACTTCAATGCCAGATAATGAGAACTGAATTTATTCAGACCCTGAAACTGTGTTATGATTGAATGCACAACCATCCAAAATAAAAACACATAATGATACTACTGGGGGGGGGGAACATTATGAAATGAATCAATGAGCTTAGTACAGTAAAGTCTAACACAACAAAGAAGCATCTTTCGTACAATCAATGGCCCAAGTAACTGTTCAACAATTAACAGCTGCAACAGCTGGTACAATTTCACAAAACCATTAAACTACATTACAGAAGCCCTTTCAATATGATAATCCTGCCATTTGCAATCAAGTGGCATCAGCATTTCAAGTGTTCAAAGTAAACTTTGTTTAAGGCTCTATCTAGGCTATACTTGGTTAACCCACATGCTGATTACATGAGAACTGGATATGCAGTCCTTTAGACCTACAATGTATTGCATGAATCAGAAGAACTGAACATGGTACAAGACTGCATTTACACTGAATGCAGTAATGTGTAGGATGATGCCAGATATAAACATACTAGGGTAACAGTAGCATTCACTTTTGCCACCAGAAAACAAACTTGCCTCAAACACACAAGCAAGAATATCCACTGTCTGCCCAATAACCAACTGCTTTCCTTATCAGTATCAATGCTTGTAGTTACAAATTTAAAGACAGAAGACTGCTGAAATCAGCTATTAAATTTACAGTCTGAAAAATAAAGAGCCAAACTTTGGTGATACAATGCATCCAGCCCAAGATCCAATTCCTCAACTCAGAAATTTAACATTGGCCAACTGGGATGAGTATTTAAATTTTAGTACATGGTTTATGGAAACATATTATTTGAAAAAGAAATATATATATATATAATTATGAAACAAATGGTAATTCTGATGTGTGTCATCCCCATTGTGTTTTATACAATAGTAAGGAGCTTAGTGTAGTAATACATACAAACACAACTATATTACTTCTATTATTGCTACAATGAGGGTTTTAACGACGACATGTTTCGGCCCTACATATGGGCCATCTTCAGGTTGTAATTAGACTAGATCAGTTATACTATAATGCGTGGAGCATTCTTGGGAGTAGGGG
>Ga0123355_10003629_pt1 | contig 22230 bp, 18 predicted proteins | sample TergutEmb28metaG_3_FD_89872 | JGI IMG/M metagenome (GOLD analysis project Ga0123355, IMG submission 89872) | Embiratermes neotenicus P1 segment gut microbial communities from Petit-Saut dam, French Guiana - Emb289 P1 | ecosystem: Host-associated > Arthropoda: Insects > Digestive system > Gut ... | reverse complement strand
CCCATGCACGTTGAATAGCTGGGAGAAATAGTTCCTCCACCTAGCCACAATACTGTGGGAGTCTGCCACCAAGTCACCTTTCTCATCCTTCACTATATTACATCTAGGCTGGTACCCCTTCTTGAAGTAATTGATGCCCCTATACAAGTCCCTAATGTTTTGGATGTTACTGTTAGTTTCAAGTTCCTCAATTTTAGCTCTCAGATATGCCTTCTTTTTTTCCCTGAAATATCTGCTAACTTTACGTCTTACATTGTTAGAATATCTACATTGCTTTGGCTTGTTTCCTGTATCTACTGCATTTTAGCCCGCTTCCTTTGATCCAAGAAACCTAAACATTCTTCACCAAATCAGGGTTTATTCTGATTCAATTCGTGCAGACCCAGATTCTCTTCCGCTGAGGTTTGGATATTCTCTTTAAAGTGTATGATAAGAACCAAAACAGCATTTCTGTAAGTATAACAAATTTTTATCCATCAATATATGTCTACCGTTATTTTCCTTTCATGGAAATTATAACTGTTTCCTCAGATAGAAAGAGTATAGTAATCCCCTGATTTTTGTCATCTTGTCGTATGTTGTTGTGCACGTAATGTTGTTTCACCGCAGACCCTTCGTGTTAAGCGAAGTGCACAAAGTTTTATGTACAATGCTGAAGATATCTTTGAGTCTCTGAATGTCCACCATCAGGAGCTGAAGCTTGATGATCTTGTTGAAATTCAGAAGCCAAGTGCTCTTGAAGAAGTTGAGGAGCCTGAGTGTAAGGAGAGGACCATGACAGATGTGAAGTTAACCAAGGGGCTTGGACTTACTGAAATAATGTCTAGGTGTTTGAGGACATTGATTTTATTGATTGGTGAGCAGCAACAACTACAAGGAGCGTCATTCCCGTTGTGTTTGTTAGAACCTTAGGTAATAATTCTATGAGGATATAGCAGTCATAACACAACTATATTATCAGGTGTATATACTTATCAACAACAGCCTACCGACTTTGTGTAAAGCAAGATCTCATTCCCCCTTACCTACACTAGTACTAATAATTGTTCTGTATTATATCATATCTACATAGCTTCTCTGATAAAATTGTATCCAACCTGATGATGGCCACAGTAGCATTAGCCGAAACATGTAGTTGATATTGATAAATTTTATACACCTGATAATATGGTTGTGTTATGACTGCTATATCCTTATAAATTATTACCTCAGCAACAACTAGACAAAGAACTGTGAGCCTGCTTGCTAGATGGCTTGCTTGCTGTGAGGAGATTCTGAAAGAGAAGAAGAGGTGTTTAACTGCCCAGTCTTCAGTGCTTCACTTCTTGAAGCGGTCTTCAGGGACATACACCTTGCCACCTGTATTGTTGGACAGTGGAGATGATGATTCAGATGACTGGCCTGCAGTTTCAGAGGAAGTTCCTCTTTGTTTTCATTTGTTTGTCAGATATCAAATTGTAATTTTTATAAGTTAATATCCCTTTTTTTCATCAGAATAGATTGTTTCAAACCACCCTCCTCATTTTAACATTGTGTTATGGGAGACACTCTGTTAAATTACTCCCTCTCAACTAACTTTGATGGTGGGACCAATTGTGACATAACTTTGCAGGTTAGCCTTTTGACGCCGGAATTTAGCGGCCATTCGGCTATAGTGGCCGTTCGGCTATTTAAAGGGCCCACTGCACGTCCACTTTAGTTGACATTCAGCGCTAAAAGGTTAATTGTATTGGTAAAGATATCTGATTATGGTCCCCTTTGATGTTACAGCCTGTTGTTTGGTGTAATGGTACAGTGTTTCAGACTCTATGTTTAGGACACTTGTACACTTTGAAAACTATGGCAGCAGTATCTTCAGAAATGCTGGTGCTTACATAACACACAATGTGGTGTCATATTCCAAAAGATCACAATCTTAGTATTATACCCACTGCTATGAGAATCTCATGTGTCATACAACATATTTCTTTGATATTAGATTAAATTTCCATAATCAAGTAACTCTGTAACCATTTTACTCTCTGATTTTGCATAATTTAATGTGGACTTGCAAATTAAATTAAGGTTCAGTATTTTTGTATATTCCTTTAGACATTGATCACAAAACAGTGGTTGGGTCTGATGTGGGAAGAACGAGCACAGCTTAAAGCCACATTGTACCAATTTGCATTGGAACATCATCAGTCAGTGCCTAATTTTATCAGAAATAAGCTGGTGAAGTTGGTGGTGGATATTGCCAGATTAGATTGGCCACATTTTTATCCAGATTTCTTCAGCAACATTTTACAGGTAAAAGGAATAAATAAAAGAATATGTATATTTCGTAAGTTTATTTCTGTGTGTGTGTGTGTGTGTACACAACATATTCAAGGCACCACAAGTGTAATTTAAATCTTCTGGCCACTCAACACAGACTAGTAGTATGTGTCACACACGCATATTGATAGTCTTTCTGTTGGTGTCTTGTTAAGTTGCCTGTGACTTATGGCTGACTGTTTCTGGAGCCTTGCATGTATGTGTTAAGTTTCTGACAAATGTTTAACATCCCTTTTGTTTAGGCATTTGATTATCTTGTTATTTGTAACAATTAGTTCTTAAAGCATTATTTATGTTATTCCTTCTTGGTTACTGCACATTTTGTGTTATCATAATTCATAAGTCTCTTGATATCATATTCCATTTTACTATTATAATATTTTATTCTCTGGCTTCAAATGGGCATGAGGATATATGCATTGGTTTTTTGATTTCCTCGTAATGTTCTGTAAATTGATTTGGTTTGCTTCATAACTGATATAATGCTAATTATACTCTGACAGTTAATTCAGACTCCAGATACAACTGTACTGGGCCTGGTATTTCTGCAGACTGCTTCAGAAGAATTGGTTTGTCCTTGGGAAGATCTGAGTGTATCACGTAAGGAGGAATTACGTCGCTTATTTCTAGTGCATATACCTCAAGTGTTCACCATTCTTACAGGTATTGATTTTTATTGATATACAGGATGATACTAACACTTATATTTGACTGTATCACTTTATCAAGATTTCTGAAATTTTGATTACATCTCCAGTGTCTCAAAGTGAGACAGTGAAAGCAGATTTATAGATTATTTATGTAAACCTTGTCTTTACATTAAACTGTATTTTGAGGCTCTGCCAAATTGACATTAATAATGCTATCTCCTTTCCAAAGAGATTCGCCTGTTCAGCCATGCAGAGAATGTTTTATTGTGCTGCTACTTAAACACGGAATTTTTGTATACTTTTAAAACTATTTAGTATTTAAAATTTCATTGTTTACTTTAAGGCCTGTTAGAAACCGTTCTTCAGAAGCAGAAACATAGTGTAACAGCTACACCACCACCTTCACCCACACATGGTCAACCAAATTCTGCCTCACCAGTGCACACAGGCAAGTATCATAATGGGTAGAAAATAATGTTGTGCCAGTAAACAGTCTATCATAAATAATTTCTTACTTAAACTTTATATTCATTCTTTTCTTTTACTTATTGTAATTTTATTTTATTGCATAATGAACTGAAGTACACTGCATAAAAACAAAACACCTTATATCCATCACACACAAACCCTTATTTTCTTTATTTAAACATAGCTACATGTTTCGGTCAATGACGACCATCATTGGGCTACCAATACAAAATCTCAAAGCAAAGTAAAATATGGTGCAAGTATATTGACTCTGTGGGATTCCATGAACTCGTGGACATTCTATTTGTTTGCGTTCTTTAGGCACAATGGGATGTTCTCCATTAAATTAAAATGAAGTCGAGTGTCTTTAAATGATGTGATCTTTATTTTTATTAAGAAATTTGTATGTGAAAACAAGACACATTATTGAAACTTGGGTTACCGAGATGTAAACTGTTCCACTCACATTACAGTGTGAATTAATCCACTTTCATAAATGTGTCCTTTATAATCAAAATGCTTTTCCATCTTGATATTTGTCAAGACATAAACATTTAACAGTTGATAGTACATAGATCCACATATTTTGTATCACTGTATACCTCAGCAGTAAGACATTTGGGTTAAATGTGACTTTACAAGTGAAGGGAATATTAACTATCAAATATGCTGCTTTATTCTAGTCCTTCCCAACCTGCTGTTTGTAAACCGTGTGATCAGATTATTCCACAACAAATCAACATATTTCACATTATGACCCTCTCATATTTCTTTGGCACTTGTTGATTTCATAGATTGTAGAGGCAGTTTATCCTGCAAAATTTTATCCACCCTTCTCACTTAGTAGTTGAGCAAAAGGATTTCAGAAATTGTAGAATTATGCCCATTTTCTGCACAACTTTCCTTCAAGATGTCATATCTTAATTGTATTTAAGCTACATATTTAATTTTATTCTTACTTGAAAGCAGTTAGTGTGTTTCTTCCAGTGATATACCACATTTTAAAGTTCATTGTGGTTTATTTTTAAGGCTGTTAGACTTTTTTGCATGATATTTCATAAATATGATTTTGTTGTTATGTAATACAAATTGTTTTGTTCAAAATTGCTGTCATATAACATACAGTACAAGTTTGTACTGGGACAGCAGGGTTAACTGTACAAATAAAAAAATGACACACAATACTAATGTTCATGATTACAGTCTTTGTTGTCATATAATTTGTTAAATAAATATCACTGTGGAGAAGCACACTGCCCCCATTTTCAGAGTAAAAGATGGAGGCAGCAAGTTTCTCATGAACATAGGTACTTGCTTACCAACTACATTGTCACATTGCAGAAGACCTGGATTTTAATATTCACTGCTGTGCAATCCACACATCTCATACTTACAGGTTTGTACTTGGTACCTCTTTGTAGGGACACTGCTGAGTTCAATGTTGGGGAGTGGACGAAGCACAAGTGGTGGACTGGATTCAGATAGTGAAACCATTTGTTGTCTAACCCTCAGTGCTCTCACACATCTGTTCTCTTGGGTGCCATTATCCTCTTACATCACATCTAACTTAATAGCTGCATTGTTTCGACTAGCCAGTATCTCTCAGGTACTTAAATCAGATTTTAATTTTAACCCTTTCAGTGCTATAGGCATGTGTATATATATATACAGTTTTCTTCCAATTCTTGCTAAAGAATCTTTCAGTCCTTTTCATGTAGCATTTTTACATACAATATACTCCTGATTATCCATGCTACTGAAGGAAAAAAGACTCACAAATAATTGAAAGACCCTCACCGACCAAGACATTTTATTGTTTTATCTCACAACACACAACAAATTACTTAAACATCTCCTGGCTTTTTCACTGTTTATTTTAAGAAACAGTGCATCATGTCATTATATCTGTCCATTATTTTATATGTCCACAACACACAGTCACTTTCCATCAGGTGGTTTATGTAATACACCCAGACCCTCTTTTTGGTTTATTCATGCCCATGGTTTTCTTGTGTATGCCAGTTATTTGATGACACTGTCAGTTTCTGGGATTATGTAGCATCAGTTATAGTTGAACAATGAGCATGGAATAGCAGTGGGATGAAACTGTTGGGGAGAACTGAAGTATTCAGAGAGAAATGTGTTCCAGTACCTCTTTGTCTGCCACAAATTCCACATGGACTGGCCTGGGATTGAATCCAGGCCTTTGTAGTGAAGAGCTGGTAACTAACCACCTGAGCCATGGTACTGCCTTACACATGTGCTACTTTTCAGAGAGTCTATAAGTCTTCTGCTGTTGCTTTGTGCATTGTGTATGATGCTGATGCAAGAATTGTCATACATTTGGATGAATTTACTGTTGAGCCAATTACAAATAGGGCAACAATTTACAAGTATGTGAAAAGTTTCAAGAACAGGTTCCATTCTAAGCAGTAAGAGAGTATGCAGAACACACTGGATGAAATTGATCCTGTACTGGAGGCATCAGCAAGAAAATAGTAGGTTTGACTTGCACAAGAAACAAGCATGCCTGTGTCATCTGCACAAAATGCAAATAAACTGCTTTGTTTGAATCCTTATAAGGCAGCTGTAGTTCCCCAACTACAACATGGACTTTGTAGCAAGACTGAATTTTGTGAACTGTTACCCTCATTGTGTGTGTGTGTGTGTGTGTGTGTGCAGAAAAAATGGACCCCACACTTGTTCTGTTACGCATTGAAGCTTGGTAACTTCGTGAATAAAAGGTTTCCCCTGCTAATCAATGATTTTCCATTATATGAATTTTATATTATACTTACATAAAAATATTATTGTGAATCTAATGACAATTGTGTGCATTTGTTGGCTACAATTACAGAAATTCCATTACATGTTCCTAAGGTTGGTGTATGGTGTGCCGTGACTGCATTGAGAATTATTGGACACATTTTTTCTTAGAGTCTAATTTTGTAGTAATGTGTAACACATATCCTGGCACCATTTTTGAACACTATTTTGATAATGATAGAATGTAGTTTTTCAGCCAGACAGTGCAACTGCTTGCATCACAATTCTGTGTGTTGCTGTGACTGACATGCTCACTGTTTACTGCTCCTTCATTATCCTTCACACTCTTCATTTTTGTTGTCTTCGGTGGTGGTACTGATGCATACGTTAACCACGTATTGGAAGCCTGGGTCACAGAAATCACTTTGCAGCCAGTCTGTCAGGGTTTTTTCAGTGTCATTTTGGAAGTTTTACAAAAAAGTCACCAATTCAGTCATTCCACACAAAAACAGGCTTGGAAATATTGGGAGGTACTTTCAGGTTGGCACTTAAATAGTGTTAAAAAGCAGGAGCATGGATGAGCTGCACACTGGACAATCATGAATAAATTGTACATCTTTTGGCACATTGTGGGAATAAGTCAATTTAGTTTATGTTATTTTAGGTTATGGGTAAAACATATAGATCGTTTGACACTTTTTATATGAATTAGACAAAAAATTCATAACAAAAAGGTTTAGGGGAATTGTGTTCTATGGTACCAAATGACAGCTGGAAGCAGTCCACAGTTATTGCTTCTGTAATGATGTGTCCACTCTGCAGTGTAACACAGCCATGACCTACATTCAGTGACGCGACTGAGAGTTTTGTGGGCTTCCTTATTTCATTTCCACAAGTAATATCACCACACATTTTTTCACCCTGTGTATGTTTTACATTTCCGCCAGGTATGTCACCTGTTATCTCTGCAACCTTTTAGCAAACCTTGATTTTTGGAGAAAAAGTATTTTTCTGGGGTAAATGAGAAAAACAAAAGAATACTTGGTCACATTAATTGGCTTCTGGGCCAGAAGAACACACTTGGGAATCGATGCAACAGACCATAAGAAAAGTAATTTAATGTTTCTTTGATAATTATAAAATGATGTGGATAGCATATCAAGACAAAGGGGAGTTCCTGAAAGGCAGTTAATAAGTGTTATAAAAATTGTTTTAGTAAGAATTTTTTTAGCATTCATTCAATCATCAGTTTTCTTACATAGTACATGTAACATGTTGATGAGCCCCTGAGAGAAGGGCAAAACAGTTAATTAAGACATAACAGAGGACTGTTACACACTGGAGTTGATGAATCTGGTAAAGGCATTGTAACTCTCAGAAATGGTAATGTATATGTCAGAAAAGAATTCAGGCATTACATTTTTCAGAAAACACAGTTTCATCCCATGGTTGAGATCTCTCATCGGTTGTTCAAAATTTATCAGTGAAGATATAAAGAGTAACAATTTTGTGCAAGTCAATAAATGAACAGGTGTGAAAATTGTGTGTTTAACTTTTCCTGGGAAATAAGATGTAGCTGTGGAATTGCATTATTCTCATATTCTGTAGCTAATTTGGACCGTTGAAAGGTGCCTGGCCATAATCCTGTTGATATCTTTGTGAAGGAATATAAAATTACTTGAAAGAGGTGTTTATATGTATATTGATGATATCAGAACAGTGTCTGATGAATTGTTGAATGAGGTGACAAATGTGTAAGCTGTAAACATTTTTGAGTGGACTCTTTATGTTCAACTGGAATACAGTGCTTTATTATATATTAATACACAGATCATTGAAATACTTCACATCAGTTTAATGTTTCAGCCTGATTTGTTTGAGCTGTCAGACAAAACCTAAGGGGACATTCAATGTTCACAGTAGCTGTTACTGCTTGATGTTTATTAAAAGGTGCAGTCAGAGTGTAATGTATTCCTTCTTTATTCTGTGCTAGTTACAGGTTGGGCATTTGAAAATCTCATGTATTCCCACCTGGGAAAACTTGCTTCCTTATGCAGCCACCTGCAGATGGTGTTCAGCAGTGCCTTTTCATTGGTGTATTGGTGTCCTCACAGGCTTCCCCCACTTCTTTTTCTTTTCCTCCCTCTTATGGTGTGAAGGCTTGTCTGCACAGTGGATGTGGCAACACTGTCCATCCAAAATTTGTGATGGTTGTTTTGGTGCTCATACTTGTGTTCATCGCCAACTTCATGGAGGAGCAACACTTCAGACACTTTTCTTGTGGGATGAACTCAGTGAAGGCAAGCAGTCAGAATTCTTAGTGTTTCAGTATAGCAGTTGGAGTTTACTGTTGTCCCCCTAGGCTGCAAGTTCACAAGAATGACACCTTTCTCATCTCCAGGACTGTAGCCACAACTGTTCCAACCACCTCCACCCTACAGTGCTGACCTTGTAGCATCAGATTTTTACCTGTTTATTCCTTTGAAAAAAAGAAGCATGCAAGGTCACTATTACACCAATGATGAGGCATTGCAGAGAGCCTGGCATGAATGACTGCAGAGGAGTGAGGGAGGGAGAACACATGTTATGAGGTGGGAAGGCATGCTCTTGTTCAGACTGTGGCAAAGATGTAGACTACACTGAAAAATAACCCTGCCTTCAGCAGTGTCATTGGAAATTTCTCTGAAAATTTCATCTATCTAACTTGCAGATAGCTTGAAGTAAAAAAGAGGTGGCATTATTTGGTGACCCCCTTTGTAATAAATTCTTGTAATAAAACAGCATGATGCAGAATTTGAAAATAGCAAGACACTTATGTAGAAGCTTTAAACCAATGATTGAAATCTTTTGAACAAATTGCAGTCATTACATATAAAACTCCTGAACACCAGCATGTAAAACAATCCTATGTGATGATTTTGTTTTCATTTTAGGGAATATCTCAGGATGAAAACCAAAATGTAGGTACTCTTGCTATGGGGGCCATTAATGAAGTAATGTACAAGAACTGTGTACCAGCTTCATGTATAGATTTTTTGCTGAATATATTCCAGCATGTAATGCAATTAATGCAAAGCCTGTTACATTCCGGAGTGTTGGAGCATGTTGATGGAAGGTAAGAAGAGGTACTAGCTGTTATTTATAATGTTCAATGTAGGAAGTTACCAGAACACCTGAAAACCTACATATTTGAATGAAATGATGCTTTAAAAATAGTACCTCTGGGACCTGACATGTTAAAACTATTCAGAAAATGTTGGTTGCTGTTACAAAAAAAATCCTTCACATTTTTAGTTATGGTAATGCCATAGCTTAGGGCAGTGGTTCCAAAAGTGTGATGCATGTATCCCCACGACCAGTTCCCAGGGGATTTGTAGATATATTCCTGTAATGGTTATTGTGAAGTTTGATGTTTTGTTAAAAGTAATCGTAGAACTTCTGTAATTGGTCATATCTTTATTTACTATGGCCATTAGAATATTTAATTTAAAAAACCCTCTGTACCTATGAAGGGAGTGACAGTCCTTTTATTTGGGTCATATTATGCAATGTATTTTTACATACACTACTGTTAGACCATGTATCTAAAGTCAGTTCTGATATCTAACTCTTTAATTCTGGATACCTGTCATCCAGACACTACATTGACATGAACAAGAATGTGAGGTTTGTGGTTATTTTTTGAAACCAAAAGCATTCTGCAAGCAAAAAAGTGTGGGAAACATTGGCTTAGGGTGTTAGAAACCAGGTTGTCACCATCAAGCCTGGGGTAAAATCATGGTTAAGTAAGTGTAAGATTCATGGCCGATGAAGTAAGCACTGGAACCGGGTTTTGCCTTTGTTGCTGCAATTTTCTTCAAATAATCATTATTCCACCATTGCTACTTATCCAGTTCCTGAGGTTATCAGGCAACACAATATCACATCCTCTCTTTCCGTGACCAAATAACATTATTACATCCTCTGTTTTCCCTACATAATCATTATTCCACCATTGCTGTGTACTCATCCTGTTCCTTCAGGTGACCAGATAACACATTATTACATTCTCTTTCCCAGATGATCATTGTTGTGCCATCACTACATATGCATCTTGCCTCTTGAGGTGACCAGGCAACACATTATCACTTATTGAGTTTTAAATTTGGTGGTGCATCTCTCTGACCCAGCATACATACTCAGTAACTTCATAATTTATATTCTTTACAAAATATTTATTGATGTGGTTAAAACAAGGGGGATGTGGTGGGCAGAACATACAGTATCCATGGTGGCAGCAAGGAAAGATCCAAATTTTTAACTGGAATGTATCAAGAGCATAAACCATTTTCAAGGACTAGGCTGGAAGGGTTCATGTAAGACTTTTACTAAGGTAGGACATTTCGTAGCTATGTAATTATTGTTAGCTGTTCAAGATGGGCCCTTCTTCTTAGAATTAATAGAAATTTCTGGCATTTTATATTGTTCACTTATTGTCTTTTTTTCCAGCTTTGTAGAAAAGTTAACAGAGTTCCTTCGACTCTTTGTTGCCCTCCATCTCCATCGTTTAGAGGAAAGCCATAAGTTTTCAACTGTGCGAGAATTCCTTAATCTGCTCTTCAAGTACACATTCCACACTGCCCTTGAGCAGTTTTATAGATGTCTGGAAGTATGGTCAATCTTCTTAGATCACATGCATAATCGTGGGACACCAACAGAAAGGTTAGTACATTTAAAAGTAGTGTATAATTGTTGGCCTGTAAAACATATTCATGTGCACATGTGGATGTGTTGAATACTAGCCTAAGGTAGCTTATGTTATTGTTGTTTAAATGCACAAGTACTCAGATGTATGTTTCTTTATGTTTGCTGCTAGAAGTGGCACTCATATTCAGAGGTTTCAGCTGTGATAAGAGTGGCTCCCATTAGCACATGGTGGCAGCAGCTTCTTATGAGAGTATGATGAGAGCCTGTTGTACATTTGTATAATGTGTTGTGTAATCTTGTTCTGTGCAATCGTACAGTAATTCAAAGATATATTTCTAGATATTTCTGTAATCAGTATAGTTTGTTATTACCTGTGCCTAAATCTTTCAGGGCTATTCATTGTGTGTTTATGATGGAACAGAATTGTGCCTGTGAATCTTTCCATAATAATGCAACATCTTACTATTAATAGCAGTTAATTATCACAGACCACAGCATTGGTTATTGGCGTAGAACCTTACACCAGTATTAGCGCTCATACCTCTAGTTCTGTGATTCCACTTATGCTCTTCATGAATGTGTCTTAATGTCAATGTTCAAGTTCTTTTTGTATTAATGAGTTTATTATTATACAGCATGCAAAATGATAATCAGTCCAACAGTAGAAAAGCAAACATTTTTAAACTTCAAATTAATTTTGTATTATTATTTATGAGCATTATTATTTCACAGTAGGTGGATGTGTGGATTGTCCACAATTCTTGTACTGCAGTGCATAACAGTGTTAGTACTGAGAAATGTAACACTCACACGACTGGATTATGCATGTGTCATAACAGTGTGACATGCAGTGAGTAAAGGTTAACATAAAGCATTTGCAGCTGTCATTTGGAGAAAAGGAAAGCATTATTCCACCCTGCATTGCAGCTGTGGTTCATATTTAACCCTCATCCTGCTAACATGGAGAATATGGTGAGCTCCTAATAATGCCAGCAGATGGCAGGTGGGATTTAATTCGGCATTTAAGGGGTTAATTTGTAATAATCTTTTTCGCATGAGTTCAGACAGTGATTTTAGTGTATAATTTCAGGTACCAAGATGTATTTGTTTTATTGGCACAAGAGATTTTAGTAAAAATGCAGTTCAAACATAATCAGTCTCAACTTGAAGAGCTGGATGATGAAGCATTGGATGATGATGTAAGTCATGAAATGAAGCTACTCTACAGTGTTCCTGTGATTTATTTCCATCCTTGGCGTGTCTGCCTTCTTTATTTCAGTGTGTGTGTCTTGTACAAAGTATATAAAATATTAAAAGTGAAGTGTTTCATTTAAGATTCTGTTAGTGTCTAAAATTATATCGCACTGAACGAGATAGAAGTCTAGCCCTATTGTATCCTTCGTTCCTACTTTCCCTCCTCCCTCCCATCCTCCCTTCTTTCATCTCTTCAGTCCTCCCTCCCTGCCTCCTTCCTTCCGTCTCTTCTGTCCTTCCATCTGTCCATCCATCCAGCCAGGAGTAGTTTCCTTTATTATGGCCTCTGGTTCCCATTAACCCCATATGTATAAGGTTTTATCATACATATTTTTTGTATTTCTTTCCTGCAAACCTAACTACAAGCAGCATTTAACAGCCTTCCCTCTTTTTATACGCTGAATAATCTGCAACGAAGACTGATGAGGGAATGTGATATGTGTTGCTGCCCGAGATCTCAAGCTGCAACCCATTTTGAGTTAACAGACTTGATTTACCATATGCATTTTAAGAGAAATAGCATTTTAGAGTAAAGTTCAATGAAACCATTTTTGTTGATTTGTTATAATATACCATACGCATCAGTAAATTTTCACACAGAGAGTCAATATGAATTGTCCTTATTTTTCTTTTGAGATAATAACACACTGTATTCTGTTTCCTCAGGAGCAAACAGAATGGCAGATGTACTTGAGGCAATGCATTGAGATTGTAGCCAAGATTGCAGAGCTTGCCCCATTGGAGACTTATGATCTAGTGGTAAGGTAATCCTTTATGATTAATATGTGTGTGTATCCACTTAGCATCCCCTGACAAGGAGTACTTGTCAGTTCAAATTTGCCACTATGCTTTATGCTAAATATGCTGATTTGTATCACATTTCATTAGTGTTTGTGTGCCACTAATAGTAACCTTTAGATATGTAAATGGCAGACCATTAAGAATTTAAATCATGATAATTTTTTACTTTAAACATAAAATTCTTATACAGGGGGATAATTTTGTGATTAAGAATTCCACCTTTCATTACTGTAGGTTAAACCCCATACAAGATATTTTAAAGATATCACTGATCAGAGCTGTGTTATAATAATTACATAAAAATTATTATCCATTCACAGTCAGGCTGTGTTTCTAGAGGCCATAATAATCTGATGGCAGTGATTCGTGTTTTGTTTGTGTCATTTATGATTTTTAACTTTATCCTTGACTATCAAACTGATGATATAGCGGAGTCCCAGTAAAGTCCTTCTTGGGAAGCTGACAGTTCCTCAGCTAGTCAAGAAATTCCCCTCTTTTTATGGACCTATCATGCTCCATTACTGTGTTCACAGCACTCTTCCAGTGCTGTCTATCCTGCATCAGGTAAGTCCAATCCTCACTCTCCCATTCTGTTGTTTTAATATTCATTCGATTGTTATTCTCCCATCTACTTCAGCTGTCTCCTTTCTTCAGATTTTGCTATGAAATCCTTTAGAGTCTATGCAGAAAGCGATATCACACACCCTTTTGCAGATTTGTATAGTAATATCTTGGTTCTAAAATGTGCCATTGGATGAGGATTAATGCCTTAGTTTCAGTTACTTTGTTTTGATTTTACAGCATGATCCATGGAAGGAAGCATCTGCAGTTTACTTACATCTGGAACGAGCTGTAGAGTGTTGTGAGAATATTGACAGTAGTAGGCATTTTAGGCATTTGATAGTCACTGATACACATGAGTGTTTAAGGCTCCACTGTCTTCTGAGAGATCTGTCGTCTCTCACACAGGCAGTGGGCAGAATGTGCCCACACTTTATAGGTGTGTATATTTGAGTCTAATATATTTGTAATTTGGCCACTGGTTTAGTTTTGTATTTGGTTTTATCGTGTCCATTTTACTTTTTTTACTGGCGTAATTTAAGTACCTGTCTATGTTAGAGAAGGAATATTTCTGGAAAATGTGTCTATGAGGAACCCTATTTTCCTGTTGACTCTCATGTAATTGGAAACGCATCCGTATGGAAATTTTCTCCATCCACAGTTGTAGTTGTCGTTGGCCATCAGCGTATCCTGTTATGTCACCATTGCCCATGCATATATAATCAGAATTTCTTAACAATTCATTATTTCTTAAAAATAGCGGATGCTGAATTTTTTGTTATGTTGCATTTTATGTTTTAAAAAATGCTTATCTCAGATTTATGTGAAGGTGGAATTATGGTCTGTATCACAAATTTTGTGGTTGTGTTTTATAATTTTTGTAAGAGCAAAAGTCCATGACTAAAACATCCATAAACCAGAGTGCACTGTATTTCGCACACCCATTCTCTATAGTGACTGTGTTTGGTATTATCATTCAGGGTGAAAGTCATGCCTTATATTAATCAGAATAGCTCACTGGACTTGCGCGGTTTCCTGTCTGCATAACGGTGAATGGAAATTAAACACCTGATGCTGTGGCCATTAATAGTTCACTATATGTAATCCTGTTTAGAGATACCAGTCCATGTGAGCTTTATATTTAAAAAAAAAAAAGAATGCAGTGATTTCAGAGCTAAGTTCTGTGTGTGGAAACTTACTCAGAGCTGTTTTCAAGGTAGTAGTAAGAAGCCAGACTTGTAACATCGTTGGTAAAGTCTTAATGCTTAGTTATGCGTCAGGATGGAGGGAACTATGCCATACCTAAGGCAGTTGGTTGCTCATTTCTAACCATGTGGAGGCTTTCGTTGAGTCCCATGTCTGTCCATGGTGAATTTGTGATGGACGAAGTTTTTCTCCATGCACTTAGGGTTTTCCTTGTCATTTTCATTGTAAAAATGGCCCATGCTTATTTATCTATCACTGACATTTTATAATCAGGAACTGACGGCAGCTTTCAATAAAACACTTAAAAACAACTTGAAGGTATGTGGTGTGTTGGGATGCATAGCTCCATTGCATTCTTCATTTTACTACTGGTTGGAGGCAGTGGTCAGCTTCATGCCGTGGCTGCTTTTTATATATGTTTGTATTTCTTAGCTTGCAGAGCACAATACTTGAAGTGTGTTAATGTGTATAGTCATGTGGCCAGGATAGTTTAGTCGGTATAGTAACTGGCTACAGAATGGATGGTTCAGGGTTTGGAATGTGGTGGAGGGTGATTTTGGCAAGGGCTGTCTAGGCCAGCACCAATACCCACCCATCCCTTGCACAGTTAGTGTTGGGTCTCTTCGCCAGGGCTAAAACGGCTGGGGCGTGGCATTGACCAACCACTGCCATGTAGCACCAAGGTTTAGTATGGACGGAGGTATACCTCTACCACCCCTCAATGCCCGATTGGCATGTTATGGGACAGCTTTTAATGTTTATAGTCTCTACCAGCTTTCACATTCCTGGCTCCTGTGTTACAGTAATTTAGTAATCAGACTGAAAGCTAAATAACATTTTTGTATGGTTACCATGTTCTAAAAAAGTTGGAAGCACTGTGGCAAAAGTTGCATGTTGTTAAGGATATGTTGTATCCATTGAATTACAGTATAGAAAAAAAATTCACTGTAATCTGCCAACAAGTTTAAATTTTTTTATGGATGTAAATTTTATGACTGACTGTCATTACAGAATGATTCTAGTATATGCATATAATCAGTTTTTGACAAATACATGCTAATTTTAATACAGGACAGCCATTCAGTACCCGTTTCCCACATGCTCAGCAGCTGATGTCAAGATTGTCTACCATGGCCACATATGGAACCCGACAAAGGCTGTATAATCTACACATAACGAACCCAGTGCTTAATACTGATCTTATTGAGGTGTAAGTGTATGTTTCATTTGTTGCTTTTAAAGTCCAACTGCAGTTCTTTAATCTCTTATATCAGCTGTCAGTGCTGCATGCTTCAAAATAATGCTGGCCAGCAGCCATGTTGACAGTTAATGTCTTATTTGTGAACGCATATCATTATCACTCCCTTGCATATTATTATGTGCCATGATCCCTGAAAGCTTTTATGTTTGGACTTGCAGTAAAGAGCTGTCAACTGCTGCAGTTTTCTGCCCCAAATAGTGCTTGCTTTTTCGCACACATATAGAGTCGGGAATTTTTCATCAGCAGCACGACTGTTAAGTATTGCCAGCCATAGATATTGAACCTTATTTTCACGTCAGGGGTTTTTAAATTGTGGTGTGAAATTAATTATGAAGATTACTGTGTTGTGAGATGCGATATTTAATCAGGTTGAAAGGTACCTACATTTTGGGGTACCTGCTGCCTCTATCTCTGGAGATAGAGGCAGCAGGTACAAGATTGTTCTACGCTGAGAGGGAGGCACAAGGTTTCTCCAAAGTGATGAACTGTACCTGCAAAATTCCACAACATCAGGGGATTGGATGAAATCATTATATTCACTGCCTTGAGAACTAAAAATCTCAGGAATAAAATTGCTGCAGTATAGTCTGTAGAGAATTTTGAATGGAATATTGTAGCAATGCAGGATGTGTTTAATATTCCAGCCATGCACAGATCCTAGCTGCTCTGAAAGCTTGGTGTCATTGGCTTGCACAGCTTCATACAGAGGACACAATGAAACCACTGTATGATCACCTTGTGTTGGATATGGTAAATTCTGCTGTCCCGTTACTGGCAAGAAGAGACGAGCCTACCAAGTTGTACCATTCTGCTGCTCATCTTCTAGTCACTCTGACTGGAACTGTACGCCCTGCACAAATTTGGGAACTGCAGCCAATCAGGGACATGTACCACATGGCTACATCCTTTACATATCTATTGCCTGAGGTATGCAACACTTTATGACGCAATTTTGTTTCAATTATACAAGTTAGTTGAGTATCAAAATAAGGTTCAATACTTATTGGACAGGAGCTTCATTCATGATTTGTGTGTTTGACATTTCATAATGGTAAGTTCATGTGGCTGTCCTTGATTTTATTTTGTTTTCATGATTCTCTCTAGTAAGTTAATGATGTAATTTGAATTATTGTAAGTTTCCATGTACACTTCTTTCTACACAACATACAGTAAACCACCCATTTCATATTTCTTTATTTAAGATTTTCTGATATATATATTATTTATTGTCACTCGTGACAAGTCCCAAATCTATGTTAAATTACTTACATCTATCATTTTCCTGACTTTAATTTTCAAATCCTCTGCTCCCGTAACAAACCATAAGTAGGGGTTTCACAACAGTATACATGTCTTTTTTTGTATTACTTTTTGTTTGTACAAAACGAAATGTTCTTCCTCACAAACCTTAATTGTTCACAGAGTGAGTATTAAACTGCAGTTTTCTGGGATGGGACATGAGTGTAGACTGTAGGTGATTACTATAATTTCAAGGGAAACTGCTGCCTGCAGATGGTATAGTCTTTTGAAACACTGGTTTACCATCTTACAAACTGATGACATCACATCCAGGAAGATGACATTCCTCTCGCTAATGTTTTGCAATGTAGTGGTTGGATCATGAATTACTTTATGACACTGCATCAACTGCAGTTGTTATTGGTGTTTCTGTGTTCTACATGGGAAGGAAGAATTGTAACCAATTTCCAGAGTAATGTCTTGGAATTTGCGTGGATAAATTAATGACAACCAGAAAAAAAAAAATCTGAATACCTGGTGCCCCAGCAAAGGAACTGCCTAAACACAAGTCTGAAATGACTGGTTACAGGATTCTGAAATTCTATATGTGGGAATTAGGTGGAAGTCAACAATACTTAACACATCATAGGACAAGTTTTTTGGCATCAGCTTGTACGGAGTGTATGTTTTTATTTTGCAAAAGTAGTTGTGTAGCAGTGGAGTACATGGGGAAGAGATGTATTACTGTACACACTAGACCCACATGCACATTAAATTTCTTTAACATAAGCTGCACAACAACAGTGTTTTAGATAGTGTCAGTATATGTTGGTAAGTACAATCACAGCATCTTCACATACCCACGATTTTGGTGCAGTTTGGTGATTTATTAATGGAAGAGGGATGTGACATCTCATAGCTGCTTGTGTCACTATTGTTTCAGCATCTTTAGTGTTTTGGTTTTTTCCAAGATAAACATTGATTTTATATGCATAGCCTGTCATATAAAAAAATCATGTAATATTGGTCTCAGCATGTTTATGCTTTGTATGTGTGTTCTGTCTGCAAAATGCCCAATGTTTAAATTTCACGATATCTTGATCCACTATGACATTCCAAATCTTCGTAGTATATTGCAAGCAAATCATTCCTGACAGAAATTTTTCTCAACTTCTGTAGTTTGTCACAGTTTTTTTTAGTTATGTTATGTGTCTTGATATTCTCAGTGAAAGGTAGGGAATTCAGTATGTAAAGGTTATCAGTCAAGTTTCGCACGTGGCATTGCTGTAAAATAGCATGCAGAACTGTTCAGATGTAGCCAAGTAATCCAGACGTTCTCTTTTGTCACATCCCATTTGTATAGTTACAGCCATGAACAGAGCATTGCAAACATTGCCACATTAGGAAGAGCAAAAGATGAGGATGGTCCTTCATCTCATATGTCAAAGTATTGTCAGTAATACAATTCCTGTTCCACTAACAATTGGATAGCTTTTGTGTAATATAACATGAACACACTGAGGGGACTTTTTTTTTGTTCAACAAAGGTCTTTGATTCTTTTCACAACCTGAGAGTTCAAGTAAATGGATGGGCAGCCCCAATATCAACCTCCACCAGCACTGGTACCAGGTTGTGGCTCTTCTTTATCTTCTTCAGGTACCCCTAATTCCATGTTCCTCAGCCATGTGCTATATCTGTCAGAATGACCCATTTCACTACGATTTTGACACTACCATTCAGAGCAGTTACTGCGTTAACACTGCTGATGTGTTCAGCCTAATCATAAAAGCCCCAGCACCTTTACATTGTAGAATGAAAGAAGAAATACAAATGCTGAGCCAATTTTTTGTGTGTGTGGGTATACAAGTCTAATACATAAGAAAGAGGTAGAGTAAGGTTTAGCCACAATTACAGTTTTTGAACCTGAAATAGCATAGCAAAACTCTTTTGACTGATATCTAGTACAGGGTAGGTTAGTCTGCCACACACATTATAAAGTAGATCTTCTACACAGATGCACACTGTTAATAATCAGTGGTACATTCATCTTCAAAACATCAGCTTACAGAGCCCAGCTTCATCTTCACTATTAAGTGACCCAAACATCACAGCAGGTGTTCTGAATTTATCATAACATTATGGTAATGCATGTCCAAAGGACAGTAACATTTGATATTGTCATATGGGTGCACACATAAAAAAATGTTGAAGTGTGCATGTGGAGTAATTTTAGTTAAGTTTTATGAAGTTTATGTCTCCATAATTGTGAAATTAAGTTGCAAAATTAGGATTTTTAAAAATAAAGTTATCTAAATACATATAATCATCATTGACTTTATTCAGAAACAGTAAGAAAATGCACATTGTAATTTGGTGTATTACCTGCTGATTTTATGACTGTTTTGTTATTTATCAGATATGCCAGTAATTCTTGATTGTATATATCTCCACAACTAATTATTTTTAACTGTAACTTTCGGTCAAGTCATTCACCTACACTCTTAGGACCAATTTATAATGTACATTAGAATTTCAGCATAAGGGATGGAAGGAAGGAGTGAATGTACAAGATTTCCACATTTCACATCTTGTTTAAGAAATTGTCTAATTCTGAATGTGTGTTGTAGGTACATTGAGAATTTGTTACAGTTGTGATTTATTTTGGTGTGATTAAGTTCTGTAAAAGCTGCATCTTGCTGTATGCAAATGGATGGATGGATGGTTGGTTGGTCAGTCACTTGGTGGGGTGCTGGATCGGTCGGTCGGTTGGTTAGCCGCTTGGTGGGGTGGTTCTGTCAGATGGTGGGTGGATCTGTTGGTTGGTCACTCAGTCAGTTGGTTGGTTGGGTGGTTGGTTGGTTGGTAGGTAGGTAGGTAGTAGGCGGGTAGATAAAAAACTATTCAAAACTAAAAGTATCTATTTCCAAAGTTGAAAGTGCGTGGCATTTATACCTTCAGTCTCCCATATATCTTTATGGCATGATTCTTAATTAACCAAAAAGACAGTTTTGCCATTTACCTTTTCATGAGTTGTGCCAATGATGTATTAGACTGTAATGTGATCAACTGAAAGTGCCACATGTGACTGTGAACGGTAAGTTTGCATGGTACTTACTTTCTCTTTTCTTGTGCAGCTTATGATAAACCGTGTTGTATTCTGTGAAGGCTCAGCGCCTGGTGCAGTTGGCTTTGTGTAATACGTTGCTACTACCCAGCCCAGGCATGACTGACCAGTTATGGGATCTGCGTCACAAGCTGCTAGTCACCCTTATGAACTCTTTAACATCAGACTTCCGAAACCTGGGACATCTGTCAACCCAGCCTCCAGAGCAACAGGCTTATCCCATAATTACATCAACGCTCAAATTTCTTGGTGATTTGGTAAAACATATGCAATCAGAGAATTCTCACACCAAGAAGCTCCTGCATTCGGTGATACAGGTTTGTGTTAGGTATCGCCACATGTTGCATTCCATAGCACTGTCTGTGCAAACCACTGGAACTTAATACCAGTGTTTGCCTGAATGGAAGATAAAATTTTTTCCTTTTTTGGAGAAATGAAAATTTAATGTTCTTCTTGATTCCATCATGATATATATACAGGGTGTCCCAGGAGGAATGTGCCAAACTTCAGGAGAGTGTTCCTTATGTTAAAGTATACCGATATAACCCAAAACACCTATATCCAAAGTTGAACAGTTATGGAGATAATGGCCAGAGAAAAGTGCGGTCTTCTTGCGGTTCCACGTACTGCACCTTTTCAGCTGACGCGTTACGTTTACACTGCGCATGTCCTTGAGACTGGAATGCAGTCAACATTGTGCCTGCTTGCCCATGTAAAGTACTTGGAACCCTAAGGACGACTACGGCGTTAATGCAAGTGTTTACGTAGTTCAGTGTAGTGGCTTTATGTCACTCATACGTTAATTACAGATATTAACATTACAGAAACAACATATTCCTGCCAGTTTTAATATGTATTTGGTAATCAATAGGTGTGTAACAGCTGTCAAAGTTTCATACTTCTCTGGCCATTATCTCCGTAACTATTCAACTTTGGATATAGGTGTTTTGGGTTATATCGGTATACTTTAACATAAGGAACACTCTCCCGAAGTCTGGCACATTCCTCCTGGGACACCCTGTATACACACACACATATATATGTATATATATATATATAGACACACACACACACACAGTGCTTTTGTATGTCTGCAGTTTTTATTCAGTTGACATAACGTGTGCTACCATGACACCCCCATTTCGTGTTCCTCACTTTGATGTTGGATCCAATGTTCCTGAAAGTACATTAGACGGGGGTTTTACTATTTGTGTAAATATTCATGGCATATTGTGCTGCCAATTTAGGAGATGAGAAAGAGACAAATATATTGCAAGGTCAGGATCCTCTAGCTACCACATGGGAAATGCAGACACTGCAGCTGAGAAAGAACATAGAAATGGTGACAAATGATTGATTGAACTGAACAAAGGCTGATGACCTCAAGGTTATGAAACAAGTAAACTCATTTCATAAATGTAATGTATAAAATTGTTTTCAACTGTATATACTTGTATTATCTTTCACTTGTCTGCGTAAGTCATTTTCCATTAAGGTGAACATGATACCTGAAACTGTATGTTTGCATTAAGTGAAAACAAACATAACTGAAGTTTGCAGAGTCACACAGTGTATCTTTCTCTTCACACTTGTTCTGCCTAGCATGTTTGACACGTATGAACTTCAATTTTACACAGAACTGTTTTCAGGGAATGTTTCTTGGTGAGTCACAATATAGCTGTTCTCAGGGTGTTTGAAGATACATGAGTGTAGTTTAAAGTGCCCAAAAAGTTTAGTTTGAACAAAATTTTTGTCAAAAATCTGTTTAGCAACAGTTGAGCTATGAAACAAAATGTGCCTCCCTCACCCCCCCCCCCCCCCCCCCCCCCCAACCACCACCCCCACAAAAACACCCATCTTTCTTCTTCTTTCTCTTTTTTCTCTTTTTTTTTTTTTT